>Ga0307934_1000207_pt1 | contig 46904 bp, 34 predicted proteins | sample OrgLakmetageno90_FD_201838 | JGI IMG/M metagenome (GOLD analysis project Ga0307934, IMG submission 201838) | Saline water microbial communities from Organic Lake, Antarctica - #90 | ecosystem: Environmental > Aquatic > Non-marine Saline and Alkaline > Saline | place: Antarctica: Organic Lake...
TCTCTCTCTCTCTTATAGCAAAGATGGGGAATTGGTTTGTTTTGGGTTTGCTTTGTCTACACTTCGACCATTTCCTCGTTCCTCGGAAAGCTCAGTGTGACAAAAGCAACCTTTGCTGGTCTCTTCGTGTCTTGGAAAGTTTAGTGTGACAAGGCTAATGAGAGCTATTGCTTTGGAAAGCAAATCGCGATAAAGATAGCGAGTAATTTGTCATGCTGAGCGTTTTGCAATAAGCGAAACTGCTTGAAGCGTAGACAAATGAGACTATTTATTAAAGTACCCCCAAACAGCCTGAGCTCTATTTAAAGGAACAACTTCTTGCAACTCTTTTAGCGTCGCTTCTTTAACTCGCTTTACAGATTTAAATTTTCGGAGCAAGTCTTCTATGGACTTTTCTCCTACACCCTCAATGTTGGAAAGTTCCGTTTGTATGCTGTTTTTTGAACGCTGGTTGCGGTGAAAGGTAATTCCAAAACGGTGAGCTTCATTTCTCAAATGCTGCATCACTTTTAAGGATTCTGAAGTTTTGTCTAAAAACAAAGGGTACTTATCCCCGGGATAGAATATTTCTTCCAAACGCTTGGCAATTCCAACTATAGCAATTTTGCCCCTTAGGCCTAACCGTTCTAAAGCCTTAAGAGAGGAGCCTAGTTGACCCTTGCCACCATCTATCACGATTAATTGAGGCAATGGCTCATCTTCTGCTAAAAGTCGTTTATATCGTCTATATACCACCTCTTCCATAGATGCAAAATCGTCGGGCCCAACAACGGTTTTAATGTTAAAGTGCCTGTAATCTTTTTTACTTGGTTTGGCATTTTTAAACACAACACATGCAGCAACGGGATCGCTACCTTGTATGTTGGAGTTGTCAAAACACTCTATATGAACTGGTAATTCGCTTAAACGCATGTCTTTTTTTATTCCCTCAAGAATTCGCTTAGTGTGTCTTTCGGGATCTACTTTTTCATGCTGTTTCCTTCGTTCCAACATAAAGTATTTCGCGTTTCGTTCTGATAATTCTAATAATTTTCTCTTGTCTCCTCGCTGCGGTTGGTGCAAACTCAATCCTTCCATTTCAAAATCAGGCATAAATGGAACAATCAATTCTTTAGAAGTGCTTTTAAATCGCTCTCTCATTTCAATGATTGCAATCTCTAATAACTGACTTTGAGATTCGTCTAACTTCTTTTTTAATTCTAAGGTGTGTCCTTGAATTATTGCCCCACTGCTAACTTTCATGTAGTTTACATAGGCCAAATCATTGTCGACTAGCAGGGAAAAAACATCCACATTGTGTATGGTTGGCGACACAACGGTTGACTTGGATTGAAACTTTTGGAAGGCCTCTAACTTAGTCTTTAGGATTTGGGCTTCTTCGAAGTCTAGTTCTTCCACAGCCTTTTTCATGGCGTCCTTCAATTCGCTTTTCACTACATTAACATTACCCTTTATGATGTTTCGTATTTCGGCAATATTGTGATCATAAGCTTCCTTCGACTGTAAGTTTTCACAAGGAGCCTTGCAATTGCCAATGTGGTATTCCAAGCAAATTTTAAACTTCCCCTTGTCTATGTTTTCTTTGGTCAGATGATAGGCACAAGTTCTTAGCTTATAGTTCTTGCGAATTAAATCTAAAATGGTGTTCATCATGCTCACGGATGCATAAGGGCCATAATACTCTGACCCATCTTTAATAAGCGTTCTGGTTTTAAAAATTCTTGGGAAGGGCTCGTTTTTAATGCAAATCCAAGGATAGGTTTTGTCATCTTTCAGCATGACGTTATATCTCGGCTGATGTGTTTTTATGAGGTTGTTTTCCAACAAAAGTGCATCCATTTCTGTCTCTGTCAGAATGTATTTTATGTCTCTTATTTTGCTGACCAATAATCTTATCCGGCCACTTTTTCCTTGATCATCCACAAAGTAAGAGGCAACTCTGTTCTTTAGGTTTTTTGCTTTTCCTACATATAGAAGTTTATCCTCTTTATCGTAATACTGGTAAATGCCCGGTTTTTTAGGAGCAGCTTTTACTTTATCGGAAAGGGAATCAGAAATTTTCACAAAACAAATTTAAAGGCAATCTCTACTTTATTGACTAAAAAGTACAATTTTTGCAGGATGAACCATTTTCTAAAAAGAGTGTTTAAAATTGAACTTGACCAAACTCCGTGGAAACGTTCCAAGCCAAGAATGTTTTATTAAAAAAATTGCTTCAAAAAAATGGGAAACTACTCCATAAAAGAATTAGAACGACTATCTGGAATCAAAGCGCATACGTTAAGAATTTGGGAGAAACGATACAACTTATTCGAACCTAACAGGACAGATACTAACATCCGAAACTACTCCGATTTAGATTTGAAGAAATTATTGAATGTTGCAATTTTATCTAATAATGGTACGAAGATATCAAAAATTGTAGCCTTAGACGATGACCAGTTAAAAGAGGCTGTGTCTGAGGTGTCGAACAAAGAATTAGTAAGTCAGAAACGAATTGATGACCTTATCTTTCCGATGTTAAATTTTGATGAGGATACAATTAATGTGCTGTTAGATAGGTATTACGAGGAGATAGGAATCGAAAATACATTTACTACAGTGCTTTATCCTTTTCTTGAGAAGGTTGGTATACTTTGGTTAACAGACGGAGTGAATCCGGCACAAGAGCATTTCATGACGCATATTATTCGTCAAAAACTATCTATTGCGATAGAGGAATTGCCAACAAATCCGGAAAGCTCTAAAAAGGTGATGCTATTTCTTCCAGAGGGAGAATACCACGAATTGGGTTTATTATTTGCTGCATATCTCTATAAAAAAAGTGGAGTAAGGGTATATTACTTTGGACAATCTGCACCAGTGCTCCAAATTAAAGAAGCAGCAAAGGTGATTAAACCGAACTGGGTTTTAACTTATTCTGTGATATGTCCTGAAAAAGGTCTTCAAAATTTAGTAAATGACTTGGGAGGGTGCGAATCTGATGAAAATTATTTTTTAATAAATCGATTCCAACAAGAACCTGCTATTACTTACCCTTCTAATGTTAGGCAAATTACATCGTTTGCAGAGGTTGTTTAATCGTAATCACTCTATCTTTGTTTAAATAATTCATAAAATAATTAAACAAAAACTTATATGTCTTGACATATTGTTTATATTTGTATCATAATAATTAAACAAAACTATCAAAATATATAAAGTTATGACAGCAATTGAATTCAACCAGCAATTAATTTCTTATCAGAACCCATTAAAGTATTTTGCATTAAAGTTGACATCCGATAATGAAGATGCAGAAGATTTATTACAAGAGACTTTTTTAAAGGCTTTGAAGTACAAGGACAAATTTCAAGAAGCAACAAACTTGAAAGCATGGTTGTACACCATTATGAAAAATACATTCATCAATAATTATAGAAGAAATGTAAGAAAGAGAACCATCATGGATAATACTGACGATGATTATTTCGTAAACTCCACGAAAAAGGTATCTCCTGTAACACCTGATTCAGAATATAACCACAAGGATATTTTGAAAACGGTAGAATCATTAAATGACGAGTGTAAAATTCCATTTCAAATGCATTTCGATGGATATAAGTATAAGGAAATTGCAGATGAATTGAACATGCCAATTGGAACGGTAAAAAGCCGTATTTTTCTTGCTAGAAAAAAATTAACCGATGCATTGAAAGATTTTGCATAGAAAATTAACAAACCAAACCTTGTGACAGAAAATATTATTGTAATAGGATCTGGATTCTCTTCCTTAGCGGCGGCAACCAGCTTAGCAAGTGAAGGAAAAAAAGTGACTATTTTAGAAAAAAACTCCCAAGCCGGAGGAAGAGCACGAAAGTTCTCTGCCTCCGGTTTTACTTTTGATATGGGTCCTAGTTGGTACTGGATGCCGGATGTGTTTGATGCCTATTTTGAACGATTTGGTAAAAAGGTATCGGATTACTATGAACTAGTCCGATTGGATCCCAGTTATCAAGTCATATTTCAAGACAAAGAATTTGTAGATATTCCTGCAGCTTATGAAGAGCTTAAAGCCCTATTTGAGAAATACGAAAAAGGAAGCGGAAAAGAACTCGATAAGTTTTTAGCAGAAGGCGAATACAAATACAGAGTTGGCATGGATGATCTAGTTCATAAGCCAAGCCAGTCTATTTTAGAATTCGCACAATGGAAGGTGATTGCCGGAGTTTTTAAGCTACAACTTTTTAGTTCTATTAGCTCCCACATTAGCAAGCACTTTAAAAACTCCAAGTTGATTGAACTGTTAGAGTTTCCTGTCTTGTTTTTAGGTGCCAAGCCTCAGGACACACCTGCGCTTTACAGTTTAATGAATTTTGCAGACATCAAGCTTGGCACATGGTATCCGCTTGGTGGCATGCATAAAATTGTGGAAGGAATGACTGCTTTGGCCAAAGAAAAAGGCGTCAAGTTTGTGTTGGACTGTGAAGTAAAAAAGCTAGAGGTAAATGGGGGTAAGGTCACCAAGGCAGTTACAACGAAAGGAGACTTTGAAGGAACTCACTTTATTTCAGGGGCAGATTACCATCACACGGATAAATTTCTCTTGGACCCCGAATATCATAATTATACTGAGAAATATTGGGACACCAGAAAAATGGCACCCTCTAGTTTGTTGTTTTACTTAGGAGTAGATAAACGATTAGATAATCTAAGACATCACAACTTGTTCTTCGATGAATCTTTTAATCAACACGCCATAGAAATTTACGATGACCCCCAATGGCCAAGCAATCCACTTTTTTACGTTTGCGTGCCTTCTTTAACAGATACTTCAGTAGCTCCTGAAGGGAAGGAAAACGTTTTTATTTTAATTCCTGTAGCTCCAGATTTAGAAGATGATGATGAAACAAGAGAAAAATACTACCACATGGTAATGGATCGCTTGGAGTCCTTGACCAATCAAAAAATTAGAGAGCACGTTGTTTATAAAAAATCATACGCTCATGCAGACTTTAAGGCAGATTACCACGCTTTTAAAGGAAACGCTTATGGTTTGGCGAATACCCTAACTCAAACTGCAATCTTGAAACCCAACCTTAGAAATAAAAAGTTAAAAAACCTTTTCTATACAGGTCAATTAACCACCCCCGGACCAGGGGTTCCACCAAGTTTAATTTCGGGTCAAGTAGTAGCAAAAGAAGTTTTAAAATCCTTAGCTTAGTAGGATGGAAGCTTTGTATGAAGAGGCATCTTTACGATCAAGTAAAGTAGTTACAAATACCTATAGTACGTCTTTTTCGATGGGAATTAATGCCTTGTCGAAAGACATTCACGACCCTATTTATGCCATTTATGGCTTTGTTCGTTTGGCAGATGAAATTGTAGATACTTTCCACCAACAAGATAAAAAAACACTGTTGGACGACTTTGTGAAAGAAACACATCTCGGCATTGAGCGCAAACTAAGTTTAAACCCCGTATTGCACGCTTTTCAGTGGGCTGTAAATAAATACAACATAGAAAAGGAGTTAATCGATGCTTTTATAAAGAGTATGGAGTGGGATTTGACAAAAACAGAATATAACCGCGAGGATTACGAAGAGTACATTTACGGCTCAGCAGAAGTGGTAGGATTAATGTGTTTGCGTGTTTTTTGCGAAGGAGATGAGAAACAGTATCAAGCTTTAAAATTTCCTGCAAAGCGCTTGGGTGCAGCATTTCAAAAAATTAATTTTTTAAGAGATTTAAAAGACGACTTTGACGATAAGGGTAGGACTTATTTTCCGGGGGTTACAATGGAAAGTTTTAACGATGCTCAAAAACAAGAGATTGAGGCGGATATCTTTAAAGACTTCCAAGATGGATTAATAGGGATAAAAGACCTTCCTAAAAATGCTAAGTTCGGAGTGTACACCGCTTATTGTTACTATTTAGCGCTCTTCGACAAAATAAAAGGGATTCCTGCAGAACGGATTCGAAAAGAACGGATTCGAGTGACAGACGGGAAGAAGTATGCAATTTTAGCACAGTGTTTTTTGAGAGATAAGTTAGGCTTAGTTTGACTCGAATTGCATTTCAAACATTCCCAAACTACACTTGTTCCATTTAAAAATTATAGATAATCATGGCAAAAAACATAGTAATTATAGGAGGGAGTTCAGGAATTGGGGCAGCATTAGCATCTCAATTAAACGACGGATCTAATCAGTTGTACCTAGCTTCTCGATCAGAAAGTGAAGTTTCAGGAGCAAACGTACACTACCAGAAAATCGACGTATTAGAAGACTTTGAGCTGGAGCTTCCAGATCAAATTGATGCATTGGTTTATTGTCCGGGTTCCATTAACTTAAAACCATTTCACCGTTTAAAAGAAGAGGATTTTTTAGCGGATTTTAAAATAAATCACCTAGGAGCAGTCAAAGTAATTCAGCAAGCCTTAAAAGCGTTGAAGAAGTCAGAAAATGCATCTATTGTTCTTTTTAGCACGGTTGCAGTTCAAACTGGATTGACCTTTCACTCTAGTGTAGCTTCTGCAAAAGGAGCTATAGAAGGTTTAGGAAAAGCTTTGGCCGCTGAATTGGCGCCAAGTATTCGAGTAAATGTAATTGCTCCTTCTTTAACAGACACGCCTTTAGCGGAACGCTTACTTTCTAGTGAAGATAAAAAGAAAGCTAATGCGGACCGTCACCCACTAAAATCGATTGGAACAGCAGAAGACATGGCAAATACTGCTCGTTTTCTAGTTGGAGACGATTCTCGATGGATGACCGGTCAAGTGATCTCTGTGGATGGCGGAATGGGAAGTTTACGATAATGGCAAAGCAAAAAGTAACTATATTTTGGTTTCGAAGAGACTTACGGTTAGACGATAACAGAGGACTATATCATGCTTTAAAGGGAGATTTTCCGGTTCTGCCTGTATTTGTTTTCGATAAAAACATCTTGAACGACTTATCGGATAAGAGCGATGCGAGGGTTTCTTTTATTCATCAAGAATTAACGGAAATCAATTCCGAGCTGGAGGGCAAAGGAACACGCTTGCAGACATTTTATACATCACCTGAAAAAGCGTTTAAAAGCCTGTTAGAAAAATACGATATCCAACAAGTACACACTAACAAAGACTACGAACCATACGCCAAAGAGAGAGATGAAAAAATTGCGAAAAGTTTAGGAGAGTCGGTAGATTTTGTTACCCACAAGGACCAAGTTATTTTTGAACCAGACGAGGTATTAAAAGACGATGGAACTCCGTACTTGGTGTATACTCCTTATAGCAAAAAGTGGTTAGCGACGGTTACTGAAAAAGATTACGAATCTTACACCTCTGCTTTACAATTTGAGAATTGGCTACATGTAGATTATGAAGTTATTATTTCTTTGGAAAAGATGGGTTTTGGACCTACCAAAATAGAACTTCCTGGAAAGGAATTACGCAAGGAGACGATTGAGCAATATGCCGATGAGAGAAATTTTCCTGCCAAGGATAGCACCTCTCGTTTGGGTATTCACTATCGATTTGGAACCATTAGCATCCGCAAAATGGCAGCTAAGGCAGCAAAAAGTGAAGAGAACACGTACTTGAAAGAGCTGATTTGGAGAGAGTTTTTCATGTGTATTTTGTATCATTTCCCTAAAGTAGTAGAGAACAACTACAGCGCAAAATACGACGGAGTAAAATGGAGAAATAACGAAGAAGAGTTTGAAAAATGGAAAACCGGTCAAACTGGTTACCCATTGGTGGATGCAGGAATGCGAGAACTAAATCAGACTGGCTTTATGCACAACAGAGTGCGAATGTTAGTGGCAAGCTTTTTAACCAAGCATTTATTAATAGACTGGAAGTGGGGGGAAGCTTATTTTGCAGAAAAGTTATTGGATTATGAATTGTCTTCCAACAATGGAAATTGGCAATGGTCAGCCGGTACAGGAGTAGACGCACAACCTTATTTTAGGGTGTTTAATCCGACCACCCAAATAGACAAGTTTGATAAGAATCGAATCTATATAAAAAAGTGGGTTCCCGAATACGGAACAGATCGTTATCCAGATGAAATGGTAGAGCATAAAATGGCACGAGAAAGAGCACTTACAACTTTTAAGGGAGGAGTGAACTCCTAGGGTTTGCTCTAGGAAAATAAGAATAACTTAGCCTTTTGAGTTTCATGCCCAACTCGTTAGTACCAAAAAGTAGCTTAAACAATCGGGCAACACATTAGTGGACATATTATGAAAATATTACTGACTGGAGCAAACGGGTACATAGGAAGAAGACTTTTACCTGTGCTGTTACAGCAGGGACATCAGGTTGTAGCGTGTGTGCGCGACAAAAACGCTCTCCGATTATCTAAGTCAGAAGAGGTGGAGGTAGAAGTGGTTGAGGTTGATTTTTTAAATTACCTGAGTGTTGAAAAGCTTCCCAAAGATATAGAGGTAGCTTACTTTTTAATGCATTCGTTATCTTCTGGCAGTCAGGGTTTTTCACAGAAAGAGGAACAAGTAGCTAAAAATTACAACAGTTACATCAACCAAACCTCGGCCAAGCAAACCATTTACCTAAGTGGAATCAGCAACGATAACGCCCTTTCAGACCACCTCAAGTCTCGTGAAAAAACTGGCGATCTTCTTGCTGAAGCATATGTTCCTGTTACCACCCTGCGCGCTGCCATCATTATCGGCTCAGGGAGTGCATCATTTGAAATTATCCGGGATTTAGTAGAGAAGTTACCATTGATGATAGCACCTAAGTGGTTAATCACCAAATGTCAACCTATTGGAATCCGAAATGTAATTGAGTACTTAATAGCATGCTGCGATAATTCGAAAGTATTTGGAAAGACTTTTGACATTGGAGGACCTGAAATTTTGACGTACAAGGAAATGCTTTTGCAGTTCGCTAAAGTTCGAAAAATGAAAAGGTGGATTGGAACTGTGCCCATTATGACCCCTAAGCTATCTTCCTACTGGTTGTACTTTGTGACATCTACTTCTTATCACTTGGCGGTAAACTTAGTAGATAGCATGAAGAATGAGGTGGTGGTCAAAATTGGAAACATAAATGAAGTTATTCCCATTGATTTGTTGACGTATAAAGAAAATGTATCGTTAGCGTTTAAACGCATAGAGCAAAATACCGTAGTAAGCAGTTGGACAGATGCGGAGCAATTGAGAAAAGGATACGGTTTAAATTATTACATAAAAGTTCCGGAAAAAGGAACGTTTGCCGATCAAAAGAAAGTGACATTTTCAAAAGATCGATCGGACTCTGTTTTATCTAACATTTGGGCAATAGGCGGTCAACGTGGCTGGTACTACGGTAATTGGATGTGGAAAATACGAGGATATATCGACAAGCTTTTTGGAGGCGTTGGATTAAGAAGAGGAAGAAGAAGTCCTACGGATATATATACAGGAGACTCCCTTGATTTCTGGAGGGTGCTTTTAGCGGATAAGGCGGAAGGCAGATTACTATTATTTGCAGAGATGAGGCTTCCGGGAGAGGCGTGGCTGGAATTCAAGGTAGAGTCTGACGACAATGGTGAAGCTAAACTAATACAAACTGCTACATTCCGACCGAAGGGGTTATTTGGGAGGATTTATTGGTACTCTATGGTGCCATTTCATCATTTTATTTTTTGGAATATGGCAAATAATCTAGTGAAGTTTAAGCCAAACTAAAGTCAACCCTAGGAATAGCTTCAATTAACCTTTGTGTATATTCGGATTTTGGATTTTGATAAATTTCATCTGCAATACCCATTTCCTCGATTCGACCTTCTTTCATTACAATCATTCGGTCACTCATGTATTTAACAACAGATAAATCGTGTGAAATGAAGATATAGGTAAAGGAGAACTTATCTTTTAAATTATTCAGCAAGTTTAATACTTGAGCTTGCACGGATACGTCTAGAGCTGAAACTGATTCGTCACAAATAATAAACTTGGGATTCATAGCAAGAGCTCTGGCAATACAAACTCTTTGTCGTTGCCCGCCTGAAAATTCGTGTGGATAGCGATCGTATTGGTCAGCCCGAAGGCCAACTGTTTCCATTAAATCAATCACTTTTTCTTTTCGAATAGAGTTAGTGTTTTCAATGTGGTGAACTTGCATAGGCTCCAATATTGCCTTTCCAATTTTCATTCTAGGGTTAAGAGAGGAATAAGGATCTTGAAAGATAATTTGTAAATCTTTTCGTTTCATTCTCATCTCAGAAGCATTCAACGTAATTAATTCTTCCCCATTGTACTTAACGCTTCCGGAAGTTGGTTCTACAAGTCTCAAAATAGAGCGTCCTAAGGTTGTTTTCCCACAGCCAGACTCTCCCACCAGACCGAGTGTCTCCCCCTTATGCACATGAAATGTTACGTCATTTACCGCTTTAACATGATCTACTGTCCGCCTTAATATACCTTTTTGAATTGGGAAATGTGTATTCAAGTTGGTTACTTCAATTATTTTATCCTGCTTTAAAACCTTTTGCAGTGTAGTTCTTTGTTCTGTTTCACTTATTTTAAGTTGTTGAATAAAGGAATCTACCGTTTGATCCAATGCTAAGAAATCCTCCACAATTGGCAATTGTTTCATTCTAAAATCAATTGGTGGGCGGCAGGCGAGTAGTCCTTTCGTATAAGGATGCTTTGGACTTTCAAAAAGTTGTTGAGTGGTTCCGCTTTCAACTTTCTCGCCATTCTTCATTACTACTACTTCGTTGGCCACCTCTGCAACAACGCCCAAATCATGGGTAATGAACACAACACTCATGTTGTGTTTGGTTTGTAATGACCTAATAAGCTCTAAAATAGTTTTTTGTACTGTTACATCTAGCGCTGTAGTAGGTTCGTCGGCTATGAGAAGTCTAGGCTCACAGCTCATCGCCATGGCAATCATAACTCTTTGCTTTTGACCGCCTGAAATTTGGTGAGGGTAACTTTCGTACATAGAATCTGGACGAGGCAATTGCACTTCCTTGAATAATTCTATAGTCCTTTCTTTTGCTTGCTTGTTGCTTAATTTTTTATGTAACCTAAGTGCTTCAGCTACTTGTTCGCCACACTTGATTACCGGGTTCAAAGAAGTCATGGGTTCTTGAAAAATCATTGCTATTTCGTTGCCACGAAGTTTTCGCATTTCATTTTCATTAAGTTGAAGTAAATCTACCGTCTTGCCGTTGTGGTGAAATAAAATCTCGCCACTTATTACCTTTGCTGCAGGGTGTAATAGTCCAATAACACAAAGAGAAGTTAACGATTTACCTGAGCCTGATTCCCCAACCACTCCCAGTGTCTCTCCTTCATTGATAGAATAGGAAAGGTGTTTTATGGTTTCTTGCGCCCCAAAGTTAATGCACAAGTCTTTTATTTCAATAAGGGGTCTTTTTTCCATTACTTAATTATCTCTACCTCGGAATCTTTTACAGGACTTAGTCCCTTATATGCTAAGAGCAGTTGAGCTACTGCTAACGTGTCGTTTCGACAATATTCAACTATTTTCTCGAGATTATTTTCTTCCCAGAACACTCTACCGACATCGCTTCCATCCATATCGTTTTTGGGAGATTTTATATGGAACAATTCACAAAGTAGAGCAAGTGAAGTGTAGTTTTTATAGTCCCCAAATTTCCATAATTGCAGCGTATCTAGATGTTGCACCTCCCAAGGTTTACGACCTGCGATGTCTAAAATATATGGTAATGATAACTGATTCACTAAAATTCTCCGTGCTAAAAAGGGAAAGTCAAATTCTTTTCCGTTGTGAGCGCACAATATAAAATCAGAAGATTGAAAGCTCTTTTTAAAGAGGTCGCAGAATTGGTTCAAAAGCTTTTTTTCGTTTTTTCCGTAAAACGATTTTATTCTAAAAGTCTTGTGGTCTTTAAACTCGCGATAGATACCTATTGAAATACAAATTACTTTACCGAATTCTGCATATATCCCTGCTCTGCCGTATATATCTTGGGCACTTTCGTTTTCGTTTACTAGGTAGGTGGATTTTTTATCCCAAAGCGTCTTCCACTTTTTAGATAATTTAGAATATTCTTTTTCTTGAGAAACAGTCTCAATATCGATGAAAATAACCTTGTCGAGCTTTAAGTTGTCAAGCATAGGTTAAAGATAGTGAAAAGAAAATATCTGGAATTAAACTTTAACGCCAATAACCAAGATGTCATCTACTTGTTCTTCGTCTCCCATCCAATCGTATAGATGATCTCTAAGCAAATCTTTTTGCACCGACAGGTCTTTTTGGCTATTTGCAATTAAAGTATCTCTAAACTTCTTGTACATCATTTTCTTTCCTCTTGGCCCACCGAATTGATCTGGGTAACCATCAGAGAAAATATAAAGTTGGTCTCCTTCTAGTAATTGTAATTTGTGGTTTGTGAAGTTTGGAGTTTCACCGTCTAAGAATGAGCCAATCGGAAACTTATCTCCTTTCGTTTGTAAAATTTCTCCATCTCTTAGCAAGTATAGAGGGTTAAATGCTCCTGCATATTGCAACTCTTTTGTTTTGTGGTTCAAAGAGCAAATGGCAACGTCCATTCCATCTTTAGATGTAGAGTTCTCGTCTTTTTGGTGCAGAGTTTCCGAAACGCCAATGTTCAAGTGGTCCAGAATTTCTGCCGGTGTTCCACCCTTAGTAGTAATAATAGCTTGCTTTAATTGGTTGTATCCAACAATGCTCATAAAGGCACCTGGCACACCGTGACCTGTACAATCTACAGCTGCAAAATAAACTCTGTCCTCTGCTTGTCCTAACCAATAAAAGTCACCACTAACAATATCTTTCGGACGATAAAATATAAAAGAGTCAGGTAGTAATTTGCGCACGTAGCTTTCAGGAGGAAGAATAGCTTCTTGAATTTTTTGAGCGTACTTGATACTATCCGTTACTTGCAAGAAATACTCCTCTAGTTGTTCTTTTTGCTCATCGATCTCTTCTTTCTGCTTGACAACCTCTGCAGTACGTTGGCGAACTTTTTCTTCCAAGAAACGCTCATTTTCTGCAAGGTCATCCCGCATCTTCAAAAGAGCTTTTCCTAAGCTATCCTTGCTAGACAGAGGTTTGTATTCAGTATCAAAATTTCCTGACCCAACTTCTTGAGCAAAATCTTTGGTTCTTTTCAATCCATCAACTACATTGTTCATAGCGATCGCCATTTCCCCTATTTCATCGTTACCTGCAGAAGTTGCTTTGTCAGGGAACACTCCTCTACCAAGTTTTACTAGAACGGACTTTAACCGATAAATAGGATCTACGATGTTTTTTGTAGTAATTATCGCTACGATGAAACTAATAATAATCAGTGCTAAACCCAACCAAATAACTAACCCTTTCAAAGTGTCAAATTGATCATACATATTATTGTTTGCAGCGTTTGAGACTTCTTTTTGACTGGCGATAAGGCTGCTTAGGTGATTTAAAACATTGGCAGTCATTGTATGAATATCTCCACCCTCTTCTAAACTGAATTTTGCAAGAAGTCTGTAGCCTTCGTCATCATAATCAGAGAAGCTTTGCAAGTTATCAATAAGGTCTTGATTTTGTTGTGCAAAGAGCAAATCAATTTCTAAGAACAAGGATTCTAATGTATCTTTCTGCGAGTCATCCCAGTTCACACTTAGTCCAGCTAATTCATCTTTTAATTTAGGGTAGGCCTCTTTTCTAAACTTTAAAAGGTTGTCTTTATCCGCATGTGCTTTTTGCTCTTTTAACCAAGTTTCTAAAAAGACTTTAGTTTCAAGAATAGAAAATTTCAGCTCCTGTAAAGCTTTTACGGAGGGTGTATTGACACTGCTTATCCTATCACTGGTTGTTCTTGATGCTTCTAGGGTAACATATGTCGTTATAAACACAATAAGGGTTAGTATAATTAATATACCAAACCCTGATCCAATTTTTTTACCTATTGTAAACCTAAAGTTCATGTAATAGCTTTTCTGAACTAATTAAACTGTTATTTGCTGGGAGTTTCTTCTTCAATTTTATTTCCTTCTCCGTCCAACTCTTCAATTTTTTTCTTAAAAAGTTCAGATTTTTCAACGTCGTTCATACTAAAATAAATACCCTCTAGCCCAATTAGTGTTTCTCTTCGTTGAGGGTTTAAGTCGTAAGCTTTTTTCATGAAAGGCAGAGATGTCCTAAAAATATTGAAAAGTTGATCTTGAAGATTCGTTAACTCAATTAAGTCTAGTCCATAATCCATTTTCTTAACAATTTCAACCCCTTGGTTGTAGTAGATTATTCCTAAGTTGTAGTTGGCACTAAAATTATTGGAATCAAGATCAATAACCTTTTGATAATATTCTATTGATTTATCAAAGTAGGTGGATGCATTAGTGGTGTCAATCGAAGCAATTTTATTGTAGGTAGTACCCATTGCCAGATTAAACTGGATGTCTTTTTCAGTAAAATCTGCATCTGGATTTACGCTCCTTATAAGTTCCTTGTATCTATCATATGAGCTAATTGCTATAGGATATTCATCAGGGTTGAAGGCCAAAGCAGATTCGTTGTAGAAAGTTAGAGCAAGATATTTGATGGAGTTTTCGCACCCTTCCTTGAAAGGGCTTTCCTCTTTCATTTCAATAGATTTGGTGAAGAATTCAATAGACTTCTCTCTCATTTGTGAATTTCTATCAGAAACCTCGTCTCTTTTGTAAAGTTCTTTGTAAATGTAGCCTCTGTAGTACCATGTGGCAGGCCGAAAAATGAAAGAGCTGTCGTTCGCAGCTGCGTCGATTAATTCTTTTGCTTTGTCCAATTCATTGTTTTTAAGACTATGAACAGCGTTCATTAATTTGTCTTGTGCCACAATGGTATTGGTGCAAAACAAGAGAAAAGCTATGTAAAATATTTTTTTCATATCAATTCACTAAAACAGCAATATTCTCTAACGTTGAAGAAACCTTCAAGTTATGTTGTTGTGCTGTTGATTTGTTTAATTCAAATTTTTGGCGACCACTGGCAATCGTAAAATTTATGGCGGCTCCTTTTTTTGCATACCCGGGAGATTCTGTTACAATTAGAGTACTTTTTCCTTTAACTGTTGATAATGCTTTTCCCACTAATCCAATGTTGTCTTCAGGTATGTAAACAATGTGTGCTTTGCCAATTTGAGATGCATTATCAATTACCTTAATGGTGAATGGTTGATTCGCAACTTTCTTCACCTTTGACATATTGGTTAACTCTTGGAATAAAGATTCGTTACTTCCGAGTATGGCAATAGTAAAATCGCCTGCTTGGTAGTCCGTAGGCCACTCAATATACTTGGTAAAATTGTAGATGAAAACGGCTTTTATTTTGGCATTTGTATCAACCTTACCACCTTGATTTGCAGGGGTAAAGGCTGGAAAAACCAGGATTAATAAAAGGGTTAGCAATGTTAATAACTTCTTCACAAATTTTTTATTTGTCGGTGTATAAAAGTAATAAACTTTTGGGTTTAAACGTATAACGTAAGCCAACTTTTAATTGTATCGCTTATTTCTTTCTGGTATTGAATAAGTTTTTGTTCTTTCTTCCTCTTCCACCGCCTGACTTAGAGCGACTTCCGGAACTTTTCATTCTTTTTCTTGATAAAGACCTTTTGTTCCCGAAGGACCTGCCGGGCTTTCTAGATTTTCTAAACGTACCATTTTGCGCTTGCTTCTTGCGAAAAAGCCTATTTCGCTTTTTTTGGTTTTTGTGCAGTTTTGCTTTTGCTCTACCTTGAAAAGGATTTGCTCTACTGAACATAGTCGGGTTTCTATACTTCCCGGATGGCGCCACCTTTCTCACCGACTTATTGGTATTGTACATTCCTCCAGATGGGCCACAGGAGCACAAAACACCTATAGTAAGGATAAAGAAAAAGTGTATTAGTTTCAAATTCTAGCGTTGTTTGCGTTGCGAAATTAAGCAATGCTAGTATTCTATTCGTCCATTACTAGCAAAGGAATTTCGCTTCGAAAAGCTAACTTGTTGGTGATGGATTGTGTAAATAACCTCTCGAATAATGTGTGTTTTCTTGACAACATAGCTAGCATATCGGGCTTTTCAGTTTCAACGTATCTACTCAATCCTTCTATGATGTCAGTTTCAGTGATAATGTTAATGTTTGATTCGATCTCTGAGGCAAACTTTTCAAGGAACATTATTTGGTTAAACCGATCTTGGGTGCTGTCTTCTTCATTAGGATGCATGACATGCACAAATTCAATGGATGCTCTGCAAATCTTCGCCATCTCTAAAAGAGGCCTTAACTGTTCGGGATTCTTTATTTTTTGAAGGTCTACAGCCATTGCGATTTTATCTACCTTTCTGTTTTCAGCATTTTCTGGAACAGTTAGAATTGGAATTTTTGTGCGTTGAATGACATCCAATGTATTGGTGCCGATAAACATTTCTTTAATACTACTTGCTCCCTTCGTACCCATAACAATGAGGTCACTGTGAAATTCATTCGCAACTTTTGGGATTAATGAAGCAAAACTACCTGCTCTTGACGTTGTGGTAATCTTTAAGTTCTTGTATTTTTCTTGAGCCAGGGTTTCCTTTTTTAGTTTTTTTAATGAATTAATGGAGTCTTCCTTCATTCTGTCTATGATCGAGACCATCACGTTCGACTTAGAGTGAGGGAGTTGGTAAGAGTTAAAAATGACTAAATCTGCTCCTAGGAGATAAGCGATATCCAAAGCATATGGATATGCTTGAACTGAATTGTCTGAAAAGTCGGTAGGAAATAAAATATGTTTCATAGTCCATTAGTTTAAAATGTAGCCTATCAAATTTAGCTTAAAAACTAGCACTAACCAACAAGCAACTTAAAGCCTTTCCCGTGACTGTTTATGATCTGAATGTTTTCATCTTCTTTAAAGATTTTCCTTAGCTTCGTAATGTAAACGTCCATACTTCTGGAATTAAAGTAGTTGTCGTCGCCCCACACCATATTCAAGGCGTCATTTCTATCCACAACATTGCCCATATACATGCAAAGTAATCGCAGTAATTCATTTTCTTTAGAAGTTAATTTTTTCTCAAAATCACCTTTAATGATCAATTGCTTTTCAGGGTAAAATTTGTAATCGTTAATATCAAATTCTTTTTTATGCAATAAATTATCCTCAATTTGATTTATTCTTCTCATAATAGCCTCTATTCGAAGCATTAAAACTTCCATGCTGAATGGCTTGGTAATATAGTCATCAGCTCCTGACTCAAAGCCCATTTTTAAGTCTTCGTCCATTGTTTTTGCACTAAGGAATATGATAGGCACACTTGACTTTAGACCCCTAATTTCTTTTGCTACCGTGAAGCCATCCTTTTTAGGCATCATTACATCTAGTAAACAGAGGTCAATGTCATTTTCTATAAATCCCTTTAACCCGGCTTCTCCATCTCGTTTAAGCACAATATCGAAACCTTTTACCTTAAGATAGTCCGAAAGTATTTTACCTAAGTTTTCATCGTCCTCTACGACAAGAATTTTTGTGTTTTTATTTTCCATGAGTTTCAATTTTTATATTTATTGTTGTTCCTTTATTTTTCGCACTTTCAATACTAATTTCTGCATGATGTAAATCTGCGATACTTTTTACATAGCTAAGTCCTAACCCAAACCCTTTCACATCGTGAATATTGCCTGTTGACACCCTAAAAAACTTATCAAATATTTTTTTCTGATTCTCTTTGCTTATTCCTATTCCATTGTCAACAATTGATAAAATTAAATACCCATCTTCGTTTTTGGTGGAAATACTAATTTTCGGTGTTTCAGGACTGTATTTGTTGGCATTATCTAACAGGTTATAAATGACATTAGAAAAATGGACTTTATCGGCTAAAATACAAGATTCTTTCGCATTTAGTTCTAGGTTTAACTTACCGTTTCGATTATTGACTTGGATATCAAAATTTTGACTTACTTTTTGAATGATATCGTGAAGGTTTATTTTTGAAAAGTTTAACTTTAAATGAGTAGAATCCCATACAGCACTTTTTAAAACATTATCTACCAGAACAGATAGCCGTTTGTTCTCGTCTTTAATCATGCCAATGTAGCTTGATTGTATCTCTGTATTTAGCAATAAGGATTTGTCGCTAAGAGCTTCACAAGCTAAAGAAATAGTAGAAATGGGAGTTTTTAATTCATGTGTCATGTTATTAATGAAGTCATTCTTCACCACAGAAAGTTGCTTTTGTTTATAGATTGTGGAAATGGAGCTATAGAACAGACCAATGAGAATAAAAATGAGCAATATAGAAATCAAAAGGACTTTCCAACTATTTTTTATAATCAGTGAATCTTTGTCTGGGAAGTAAAGCAGTAATTCATCACTTTCTAGCAGAAAAGCATTTGGAAAAAGAGCAATTTTATAAGGAGAGTCTCTTAATTCACTTGATCCATTTTCATCCTCAGTAAAAGTTAACCTGTTGGTTTGTGCATCTAGGATGTCGAAAACGTAGTTTGCTTTAATTCCATGAACCAACAACTCTTTCGAAAATAGAGAGTCTATTTTTTCATACGAGACAAGTTCATTTTTGTCTTTTCTAATGGTAATTAATGCAATTTCGTTAACAATTTCATTGAATAAGGTACCTGTTTTTTTGAGTTGATTTTTCAATAAAGTGTCACTACTGTAAGAGTCCTGAATAGAAGAGCTAAGAACTCTTTTTTTAGTTTCTCGAATAATAAAGTAAGAAGAATCGTTCTGTGGGGGTGGTTTGAAATTGATTTGCAAGTAATCGGAAGGAATTCTGGCTAAATTATTATTTAGCACGTTACTTTCGCTTTCGTTTTTTTTAGGTTTAACATTGAGTAGTGTGTCTGAGCTCAATCCAGAAAAAAGTTCCTCGCCATCTAATAGTGAACTCGTAATTCTTGTAACAGCTTCTTCTCTGTCTAGTTTTTGAACCACATTGTTCATCACATCCATTACCATTTGGTCAAACTGCTTCTCTTGGGTTTCTGTGCTTTTTTTTACCCAATATGTCTGTAAAACAATTAGCACCAAGATGCTTATTGACGCAAGTACAATAAGGATTATCAACCGTTTTTTGACCATTATTTGTTAAAATAAAGCATTAAAAACAACCCCGTTAAACCGCTTAACACTATTTAACAGCCGCTGATGTTTTCTTAACAGTTATATACAATTGTATGCATTACCTTTGAATCATGAATCAGACGTCATTTCAAATGCATAATAGAAGTTAAACAATTCGTTTGGTTAAACTACAGGTTAAAAGAGCAGTTCATCGACTGCTCTTTTTTTGTTCAATAATCTTATTTTTATCCTATTAAAGGATACGATGCGATGGAAAAGATTTTGAATTATATTGACGGACAGCTAAAAGAGACAATCAGCGGCAGTTACTTGGATAATATTGAGCCAGCTACGGGCAAAGTATACAGTGTTTTACCAGATAGTGATGAAGCAGACGTTGCGATAGCTGTAGAAGCTGCTAGGCGGGCGTTCCCATCGTGGAGCAAAACATCAAAAGATGAGCGTTCCGCGATTCTTTACCGTATTTCTGAATTAATTTTGAAGAACTTAGATCAACTTGCAGCTGCTGAATCCAAAGATAACGGGAAGCCAGTTAGTTTGGCAATGAAGGTAGATATTCCAAGAGCTGCTCATAATTTTAGATTTTTTGCAACGGCAATACTTCATTTTGCATCTGAATCTCATCAAATGGAGGAGGGTGCTATAAATTATACGCTGAAATCGCCTATTGGTGTTGCAGGGTGTATTTCGCCTTGGAATTTACCGCTATACTTATTTAGTTGGAAAATTGCTCCGGCAATAGCAGCAGGAAACTGCGTGGTAGCTAAACCGTCAGAGGTTACCCCAATGACCGCCTTTTTATTGTCGAAAATTTGCATAGAGGCAGGTTTACCAAAGGGAGTACTTAACATTGTGCATGGCTTGGGACATAAAGTAGGAGCGGCAATAACGGAACATCCTGAGATACCGGTAATATCATTTACAGGTGGCACAACTACCGGAGCTCAAATTGCGAGAACAGCAGCTCCAATGTTTAAAAAGTTATCGCTTGAGTTGGGGGGTAAAAACCCAACACTGATTTTTGATGACTGCAATTACGAAAAGATGCTAAAAACGGTGGTTCGTTCGTCTTTTGCAAACCAAGGTCAAATTTGTTTGTGTGGTTCCAGGTTACTGATTCACTCTTCCATTTACGATAAATTCAAAAATGATTTTGTTCAGGAAGTTCAAAAGCTAAAAGTTGGAAACCCTAAATCGTCTGATACAAACCAAGGAGCTTTAGTGTCTAAGGCTCACATGGAAAAGGTGTTATCATATGTAGAAATTGCTAAAAGTGAAGGCGGTCATGTACTTTGTGGGGGAAATCAAGTTAATTTATCCTCTGAGGGGTTAGACGGCTACTTTGTGCAGCCAACTGTAATTGAAGGGTTAGACATGAGTTGCAGAACCAATCAAGAGGAGATTTTTGGACCAGTAGTTACGATCATGTCATTTGATACAGAAGAGGAAGCAATCGGACTTTCAAACGCGACAACCTATGGTTTAGCTGCGTCCGTTTGGACTGAAAATGTTAGTAGAACGAATAGGATTGCAGAACAGTTGCACATGGGTATTGTATGGGTGAACTGCTGGTTATTACGAGATTTACGTACCCCTTTTGGAGGAGTAAAGAGCAGCGGAGTTGGCAGAGAGGGAGGTTTCGAAGCACTTCGATTTTTTACTGAACCAAAAAATGTTTGCATCAAATATTGACGAGGATAGTTTGTCGCAAAGGGCTGTTTATTTGCATATTAAACAGGTATCGCTGTTTTTGAACGGATAAGTTTTAAACTTTAAGACAGGAAGAATGAACTCTAGGAAACCTTAATTATGTTTAACAGAGCACAGATTTTCGCAAAATTTGCTCATCATTGTGTAGCTTATTCAAAACTTCATAATAATGTTTAGAATTTTCTTTTTACTAACCCTGTTTGTTTTCTTATCTACAAACTCTTTTTCTCAGAAGATTTTAGCTTTTGACAAAATGGGTAAGGTGAAACGAATTAGATATTTTGAAGGGGAGTACATTAGTTTAAAGACCATTTCGAAACAAAAAATAAGTGGAATAATTTCTCAGATTGGAGATAGTTCTTTTTTAGTGGAAGGCAGAGTAGTACCCCTAGATTCTGTAGCGAAAGTGTTTAACACACAAAAAGGGATGGGGTTTCAGCTAATTGCTAACATTTTTATGTTCCCAGCAATTGGCTATATTCCTTTAATTACAGTGAATGGATTGATTAATAATGACAAGCCTATTTTCAGACAAAACCAGTTGTATTATGGCGGAGGGTTTATGGGAGTTGCACTTATTTCGAACTACTTGGCAAATCGTCCGTTTAGAATTTCAGATAAAAGACCTTTAAAAGTAATTGACATCAGTATTTAGTTGTTATAAACAGCCAAAGTGTTAATAGTATTCGCAACAATATCCATAGCGCTCTAGAAATGGAAATACTTTTGGTAGATGCTGAGATTACTTTTTTTACTTGTTATAACGGCTTCCACTTTACTGGCTAAAGCTGACGGCTTGGATAAGAGAGATGAGTCCGATTTTCAAAAGAACTTTAACATAGCAAAACAGTATCTTTCAAGACGAGAAATTTCAAATGCACTGCCTTATTTGTTGTATTTGAAAGAAAAAAAACCTGAGAATGCAAATTTAAAGTACCTCATTGGTCTATGCTATGCAGAGTTAGAGATTGTAAATCCAAAAACACTGGAGTTGCTTTCGGAAGCTTCGAGTATGGCCTCTTTGGAGTATAACCCGAATAGTTTGCAAGAAAAGCGGGTTCCGATTTATGTTTTTTATTATTTAAGTATTGCATTTGCTCAGAACAAAAACTGTGACTTAGCGGAGAAAAACAGAGATATTTTTATCAATATTTATCCCCATAAAGACTCTTATTATCCGGACGAGTCTATGCGTTGGATTGAGCTTTGTAGAGACATGAAGGTTCAACCTAAACAAGTACCGCTGCCGGAATTTCCGGACTTTAAACCTTTTGTTTCACCTAAAAAAGTTACTGCTAAACTAAAAGAGCCTGCTGAAATACATAGCGTACCGAAAACAGAAGCAAAACCAAGAGCAGTCCAAAACATTAAAACCCAAACGCTAGAATATAGCACTCAGTACCCACTTTATGGTGTCCAATTAGGAGCATTCAAGGAGGCTGTTCCCGTCAGCAGGTTCAGGGAGTTAAAAAATATAGATGCATTCATGGATAATGATGGCTGGATTAGGTACGTGGTTGGTCATTTTTCCATTTACTCACAGGCTGAGAAGCTATTAAAAATTATTCATGAAAAAGGATATACAGATGCGTTTGTAGTTAATGTAAACGAAGAGAAAAAGTTTACCGAAGAGGTAGTTAGCGTAAACAACGTAAACATTCGGGTAAACCCAGTAGGCAATGTGAAATATAAGATTCAAATTGGTGCATTTAACGAACAAATTCCTACTGAATCGGCTGAATTGTATTTTAGAATAGAAGGTATTAACGAACACAGAGAACAAGATGTAACCTACTTGACCGTTGGAGAGTTTGGCACTTATGCGGAAGCTAAAGCGTATAGTCAAGGAATTATTGATGCAGGAATTTCAGATGCTTTTGTGATTGCAATAAGCAGTGGACGAAAAATTCCTTTACAGCACTTAAATGAATTTAAAAACTAGACATGAAAAAGTTTATCTTAGTTCTTCTTATTCTCTTTTCAATCAACAGTTTGATGGCGCAGAGTCAGTTAGAATATCAATTTGACTTTGCTCGGGCATCCTTGGCTCAAAGAAATATCAAGGAGGCAATTGAAGCCTTAAAAATAGTATACGAGGCTGATCCGGACAATGCTAATGTTAATTTCTTGATGGGAGCTGCTTATACAGAACTATCCGGTACAGAAGAGGAAGCCATGCGTCATTTGTTACAAGCTGCTCAAAATGTTAGCGTTGACTACAAGGTTGGATCTTTTGAAGAAAAAGCAGCCCCAATTCATGTATACTATTATTTGGCAGTTGCTTACGTTGAAGAGAACAAGTGTGCGTTGGCCAATAGAGCATTTGTAGAATTTCAAAAATATAAAGCCAAGGTGGATCAATATTACATTGATGAGGTGGACCGCCACATGCAGAAATGTCCTTTTGATGACAACGAGAATACAGATGACTGGAATAGGTTAAAGTCGGCTCCAATTCAGTACGAACCAATAGAAGTTAAAGAGGAAAAACCATTACAACCAATTGATTCGGTTTATTTAAAGAATAAAGGATTAGTTACTGAACAGTTGGAATACACTACAAACGCTCCTTTATATGGAGTGCAGATTGGTAGCAACTTGAACCCTAGCCCGACGAGCACCTTTAGTGATGTGAAGAATGTAGATGTTTTTATAGATAGCCTCGGAATAATAAGATATGTTGTCGGCCATTTTTCTTACCGGAAACAGGCAGAAAACTTATTAAAATCAATTAAAGAGAAGGGGTTTAACGATGCATATGTGGTTAATGTTAATAATGAAAAGAAGTATTCCAATGAGGTGATTAGTTATAAAAACATTAACTTACGTTCAGGTATTCGAGGCGACGTGGAATATTTTGTTCAATTGGGCTCGTTTCAAGACACGATTCCCGATGAGATGACTGCAATTTATTTTAAAATTGACGGATTGCAAGAGTACAAACAAGATAGCAGAACAGTAATTGCTACAGGAGCATACGACACATTTAAAATAGCAGACCTTGAAAAGAAAAAAGCGATAATTGCAGGAGTGACAGATGCTTTTATAGTTGCTTACAATAGAGGCAAAAAAATTCCTCTGTACGAGGCTATAAACTATACGGACAAGAAGGAAGCAGAGAATGTTGAAGAACAATAAATGAAGTATTTACTCAAGAAAATATTTGAAAATCATAGTACAAGAGTTCTGGTGCTGTTGTTTCTTTCTTTGCTATTGTTGATTGGCTACTTTTTAACTCATAGTTATGTCGTTCAATTAGACATTCATAAAACAAAAATTTTAACTCGATTAGAGGCCGTGGCTAAAACTGCCTCGTCACAAATTGATGGAAATCAGTTAGAGTACTTGCAAACTACATATCGGAAAAAAGGCGGAGTAGAGACAAATAATGAAGATAGAGTTTACGAACTGTTAAATGAAGTATTGTCGAAGGTGAAAGAGTTGAATAACCTAAACACGAGTATTTATACCTTGTTTCGAGAGGACGGTCACTTTTACTTTGGTGTAAATTCAGAGTTAAAGCCATATTTTAGACATGAATACGAGCACTTTCCAGAAGAACTGTCCACAAACTATAGTCAAGGAGGAATTGTAGATGTGTATAAGGACGGCAGCGGTTATTGGCTTTCCGCTTTTGCTCCGATAAAAAATTCTAAGGACGAGGTAATTGCGGTAGTTCAAGTGGACAGCCGTTTTGACGAGTTTTTAAGAGAAGCAAGAGAAGAGATTTTCTTCAACATAGGTCTTTCTCTACTAGTAACTTTAGTAATAATTTTCTTTCTCATTCGTTCCATTCGTTCTATTCTTCTTCAAGAAGATCAATTGAATGTGAAGCTGATGCAGTCAAATTTAGAGCTAGAAACAAAGAGTAAGGAGACGTTAGACAGCATCATATATGCAAAACGAATTCAAGAAGCGATTCTTCCTCTCAAAGAAAGAATTTTAGAAAGTCTTCCGGAGTCGTTTGTTTTTCATTTACCTAGAAATATTGTTAGCGGAGACTTTTATTGGTTTAAGCGATTGAAGAATAAAATTTTTATTGCCAGTGTAGATTGCACAGGTCATGGGGTTCCGGGGGCATTTATGAGTATGATTGGTACTATTTTGCTAGATGACATTGTAGAGAAGAAAGGGGTTTACGAGCCAGACAAAATTTTAACTGAACTGCATAATGATGTGGTAAAAGCATTGAAGCAGGATCGAAAGGAAAAGGCGTCAAAAGATGGAATGGACATTGCCCTTTGTGTATTTGATACGGAGTTTAAAACACTAAAATTTGCAGGAGCATTTAGACCGCTTATTCATATATCAGATGGAGTTTTGAATAGAATTAAAGCAGATTCTGCACCTATCGGAGGGGTTGGTTCACAACCTCCCAAGTTTACTCAACACCTAATAGACATTAAAAAAGGCGACTGTCTGTATATTTATTCTGATGGCTTTGCTGATCAATTTGGTGGGGACAGAAATAAAAAATACATGACTAGACGTTTCAGGTCATTTCTAGCGTCCGTGGCTCATTTTCCCATGGAAAAACAGCGTATCTTATTACAAGAGGAGTTGGCACATTGGCAAGGTGACAAGGAGCAGGTAGATGATATTTTAGTTATTGGGGTTAGGGTGTAAAAAAAGGAAGCTGTGTATAGCTTCCCTTTTGGAGTAGTTGTTGAGAACTACGTTTATTTTACATCAACTTCGATTGCATTCAAAACGTCAGTTTGACCTCTAGTTACAAATACTATAACCTTTAAGTCGTCAATTACAACAGCTCCACCGCCTTCTGTACCTGTTCCGTTATAATCGGCAGGAACTGCATAATTATACGTTTTTCTAACCACGCTATTACTATCTGTTGCTTCTGTAACAACCTCTCCCCACTGACCTGTTAATAAATCACGTAATACGTGATTCTGAACATACGCATTTTGAGGAGTTCCGCCAGATTGTCTGGATACTAGTCCGTCTTGGATTAATGCAACATTTATGTTATTTGTTTGGACTTCATCTTCCGTGTAGTATAAATCAACCTCCACAGTTAAGCCATTGCTTCCATCTATAGTAGCTTTTGCACCTATATTAACAGGCGATTCCATGCCGTTCACTGCAATGGCTGCGGTCTTCCAAGAGCCTCGGCTCATTGCTGATCCACTTCCTTGAGGAGATACGCCCAAAGAGGTTGCAGGAAGCCTATTAATTGTTCCAGCCGGATAACCACTAACGTCGGCTTGAGCATCAATTGCGGCTCCGTAAGGGGTTGTAAAATTTGCCCAGCCTGTAGCAGGAGCCGCATAGCTGCCTGTATGCACTGCCATTATAATAAACTTGTCAGCACCCAATTCCGATTGTGCAGCAGCAGCCCTCACGTGACCGTCCGGACAAAATCCACACCTAACTCCAGTAAAATCTTCTAAAAGGGCAGCCCTATTCATTGGAGTTGTAGAAGCTAATAAGTCACTGGGGAGACCACCACCTGAAGTTCCTCCGCCATTAGTTCCTCCACTAGGGTTGGTGGCACTCGTGTCAGCAACGGAGCCTGGTTCAATATATTTTTTATTTGGAGTAAGGGCAGCTTCTTTTTCACACGAAGTGAAAGTCGCAGCACCGATGAAGATGCTAACGATAAATAATATTTTTTTCATAATAGGTTTATTTCACGCTGAAAAGATAATCATAATTTATTACCAATGAATTTAGTTGAGGTAAGCATCCATTATGTTGAACAATTTGTTTTTGGTATAAGTTATTGATAAAAAATAGATTGAAGCAAAAAACGTCGATCTGTTACAAAAGAAGTCGATATTTTACAGGGTTTCTGGAGTAGATTATTAGCTTTTATTGAGTTTCATAAAGGCGATAATGACTCATTCTCTCAAAATGACATTGCCAACATGTAACCTAATTAAAGGTATATTTTGCTTAAAAAGCTTTCTATTAGGGCTTCTGCTATCGTCGAGGTGTAAATAGTAAATATGCCCTTTTATTTATACAGGAAATGTATGTTGCTTTAAATAGTCCCGGTTGCCAGCAGCCCTTTCGGAAATGATCGAATCGACTTCCGTTATTAGCCGAATATAGGTGTGGTCACCATCGCTTAGTAATAAAGCAATTTTGTCCTCGTAAAATTCAAGGTCGATAATGTTTGTATTCTTTCTGGAGTGTACTTTAACGATAGAACTAGATTGAATTTCAACTGGGGCAATTTTTTCAAATCATTCCTTAAGAATAACGCGAATAAAAAAAGTATGAGCTAGGGTGGTTTCAATTATTTCATAATGAGTTTCGTAACCAATGTATTAGAAGCGAATAAGCTGTGGTTTTTCGGGACTTTCAAGATAAACCCGCCTAGACTGTTTGTGGTAGTGCCTAATTTGCTTTTCTCAGAATAAACGCCGGCATTAATTAGGGGTTCTGCCTCTTTATTCAGAACACGACCGGAAATTACAATTGAATCTTGCTGAACTCGAACAAGCACTGAGCAAAATAGCAATCCAATGAAGAATTTGGATTTAATCATTTAACCGGTATGTAGAGTATAATTCAGAAACAACAGCAGGCATTATTGTCTATTGTATAACGAAAAAAGCAGCTTCCTGGAAGCTGCTTTTTATGTGGAGAATATCGGATTCGAACCGATGACCTCTTCACTGCCAGCGAAGCGCTCTAGCCAACTGAGCTAATCCCCCAAATCGATATTGAAGATTGCCAAAAGTATTTAAAAACTTCGGCTTTGTAACTCAAAAAGCTGATTACTTTTGTCTGCCCAATTATGATTTCAAACGCTTTTAAACTTCATTTAGAAAACGCATTAAAAAATGCTCAACTCACCTCGAGCTCAATCGAGGCTGTAAGTGCAGTATCTGGGGGTTCTGTTAATCGTGCGTTTAAATTGCAAAGTGGAGAAAAGTTTTTTTTTCTGAAGGTGAATCATCTCGATGCTTTTCCAAAAATGTTTGACAAAGAAGTTCTAGGACTCGACTTGTTACGAAACTCTTCTAGTATAGCGGTTCCGAGGGTGCTTTTAAAAGGAGAGTTTGAACAACAAGCGTATTTACTTTTAGAGTTTATAGAAACGAGTCGGTCGACAAAAAAGTATTGGGAATTGTTTGGAGAGGGGTTGGCTCAACTGCATCAAAACTCAGCTCAGATGTTTGGCCTGGAGTACAATAATTACAATGGCTCTTTGGTACAAGTCAATGATTTTAAGTCGGAATGGGCTACTTTTTTTATTGAAAACAGGTTAATGGAGCAGCAGCGTCAAGCAAGAGATAAAGGCCGATTAGACTTGCAGCTTTCTACTATGTTGGAAAAACTATATCCCAAGTTGAACACTATTTTTCCGGTGGAACAACCCGCTTTACTGCACGGAGATTTATGGTCGGGAAACTACTTGGTAAAAGATGGAACCCCTTGTTTTATGGATCCATCTGTATATTACGGACACAGAGAAGTAGATTTGGCGATGACCTTACTATTCGGTGGCTTCGATAAAAAAATGTACGAGAGCTACCATGCTAATTTTCCTCTAGAGAAAGGCTGGGAACAACGGGTAGATCTATTGAATTTATACCCATTACTTGTTCACGTTAATTTGTTTGGAGCATCTTACGCACAACGGGTCAAAAGCATTTTAAAAAACCACGTTTAATTATAACAACGGTGAACTCAAAGGCTACAATTATGAATTATTGATGCCATACTGATTAAGAATTGATATCTTTCAAAATCTTAATCCCTCGAACTTGAAATATACTTCAAAAAGTTGCTTTTTTCTTGTAAAGCTGACTTCAGCTTTGTTGTTACTGTTTATTTTTCAGACTTCTGCGCTTGCTCAAAACAAAAAACTCAAACCGAGAATTGAGTTCTTCTCTATTCCCAATAGCTCTATTAATTCAGAAGAAATCTCAGACATTAAAGTGGATGCAGATGGATACGTTTGGGTAGTTAGTTTTAAAGGGTTGTATCGTTTTGATGGGCAGCGGTTTCAAAAAATAAGCACCAATTATAATAGTTTTGGATCATTAATTCGATTTTACGAAGGAAGCAGAAACGAAAAGTTCGTAATTGATTACTGGGGAGCAATTTACTTCGTTAAGAACGACTCTATGTTTCCTTATAGCGAGAATTCTAAGATTCGGGAGTACTATAAATCATACGGTTATTCGGATGTTGGCTTTCAGGATTCAGCTCTTCACTTCGCTTACAATTCTTCTGGCTACAGAATATCAAAAAATGGACAGATAGTTAATGCCCTTGACCCCGCTCGACAAGCATTCAATGGTTTTGCGGTAAAACTCAGAAAAGGTGATTTGCCATTTATGTTTACCGGAGAAAAGCGGGAAAACAATAATCAAGATTCTTCCAAATTTTTACTCTTTGATGAGCGCTTGTCCAAAATAGACTCTTGCTATATTCCTAGCAATAAACACAATAACCCCACAGCGAAAGTGCAGTTGGGAGATGGGACTTATTTGTACTCTTCCGGGAAGGGGGACTTGGTACACTTCAATAGGGAGAAGATCTTAGATGTTATTTCTTATCCCGATCAAATATTGAATTTATTTTTGGATAAGGATAATAATCTATGGCTGAGTACTCGCGGGGAAGGAATACATTTTTACAAGGATGGAGTTTTAGATTATTCACAAAAAAGCGTTTTACTTCCCAAGTCAACGAGTATTGTTTCTGCACAGGATTATCAAGGTGGGATATGGTTGTATTCACAAAATGGGGGCTTGGGTTATATCTCTCACCCAAACATTCAATTTTTAGCTACTAAAACGAATGTTCGTCCCTTAGTTGAAACATTGGTTAATAGTGAGCAAGGTATTTATTACGGCGATGGAAATGAGCTATTCACTCTAAAGATGGATAGCAACGACACAATTAATAAGGTGTTGGAGGTTAAAGAACAGATGATGCGTTTGGATTATGATATCAATCGCGAGAGACTTTGGGTTTCCACCCGAGGTAAGCTGTATTACTATGAAGAGGGAGAGTTGAACAAGGTGAAAAACTTTAACAATCAGTTTGGCGGTACCTTTTCGTATTTAAATTCGGATTGGGAGGATACTACAATATCACTAATTGCTACGAATGGGTATCAGTATTTTCTTTGTAAAAATGATTCTATAAGTTTGATTTCTAGCAGATATGAGCAGAAGCTGAAGGGAGTTATTTATTATCGAGACACTTTTTACATTAACTCTGGAAACGGGATATATGTGGAAACTAGCGACACTTCTTATTATTTAGGTGATCGTTTCCCGATTGCTAAAAACTCGGCGAGTCAAATCATGCTGTTTGAAAACCGGGTTTTATTTTCGTTTCCTTCAGATGGAATTCACTACCTTACAAAAGAGGGGTTTGTACCAGTACAATTTAATGGCGAAACCTTACCAACGGCGAATTTAATTAAGGCCAAGGATAAATCTTTGTGGGCTATTTCTCACTATGGTTGCTTTAAGCTTACAATTACTCCTGATGCCGGTGATATAAAAGTTAAAGCCTATTCTGCTTTGCCAAGACTTGTGCTTAAAACTGGGGCGATTTTAGAGGATAACATTTATCTTCAAACACGGAACAACGGTATTGGCATAGTTGCACTTAAGAGTATTGAATCGTCGGAGTCGAACTCTCCTCAGCTGCTAATTACAAAAGTGAAAACAAAAGCAAGGAGCTACTTTAGTTTTGACGAAGTAGCGCCAATTCCTTATGAATACAATAACATAGAAATTTATTTTAACAGTTTAAATTATCACGATTTAGATGTAGACTATCGGTATCGACTAAAAGGCGTTGCGGATAACTGGACTGTAACAAATGCAGGATATGTTAATTATGTTTCACTATCGGCAAACGATTATGAATTTGAGGTACAATCGAGGTTTGGGCTTGGAGTTTGGAGTGAATCAGAGTCATTTTCCTTTTCAGTAATCCCTCCGATTTGGCAACGGTGGTGGTTTATAGTTGCAGCGGCACTTTTGGTGTTGTTTGTTATTTATCAAGCCCTTAATTTTCGATTTAAGATTAACACGAAAGAGAAACTTTTGATTATTGATCGGCTTACTGCGGAGCAAAAAGCATTGAGAACTAGAATGGATCCGCATTTTATGTTCAATGTTTTATCGTCTTTGCAGTATTTGATTCTGAGAAAAAAGAACGACCAGGCCACAGCGTTCTTGAATCGATTTTCTTCTTTATTGCGGAGTACCTTGAATCATTCAGACAGTGAATTTGTAACGCTCAAAGAGGAGTTGAAATTTTTGGAAGAATACATACAATTGGAAAAAATGAGGCTAGAAGATGCGTTCGAGTACGAGATTAATGTTGACCAGAACGTAGAAAAAACGAATAAAATACCTCCATTCATACTTCAGCCATTCGTAGAAAACTCCATTCAACATGGCTTAAAGGCAATGCAAACTGGTGGCAAGTTACAGTTGAGTTTTAAGTTAAGTGGGAGATACTTGCACGTTGAAATTATTGATAATGGGGTGGGATACTTGCAATCTGTTCAGAATAAATCAAAAACCAAAAAGCACAAATCTTTGGGCATTCAAACGATAAATGAAAGGTTGAAGATTTACAATGACTTGGGGATTCAGGAAAGCGTTGAAATATTGGATTTAAAGGAAGTAGGAAAGAAAGGAACAAAAGTAACGGTACTTTTAAAATTGATGAAATGAGAGCACTAATAATAGACGATGAGCCGATGCCAGCGAAGCATCTTAGGGAAATGATTCACCAATATTGTTTTGAAATAAATGAGATAAGTATTATCCATTCGCCAATAGAGGCGATGAAGCAGTTGGAAGAAACGGAATACGACATTGTCTTTTTAGACGTGGAAATGCCGGAGATGAACGGAGTGGAATTCTTGCAACGAGTTACTCTGCCTAGAAAAACATGTGTCATATTTTCTACTGCCTACTCTGAATATGCTGTAGATGCATTTAAGGCAAATGCGACCCATTATCTAATGAAACCTGTAGAGGAAAGAGAACTAGTACTTGCTGTCCGAAAGGTACTTGAAAAGAGAAACAGACCTAATGTAGTATCGGATACAATCTCTGTTTTTGACGGAACTGATTATGCAATTCTACAGCAAAAAGATATTTTATTTCTAAAGGCCGATGGCAGTTACACTCAATTTGTGCTGCAAGAAGAACAAATTTTGGCGAGTAAACGACTTGGTTATTTTGAAGGTAAATTAAGCGAGCGGCATTTTTTTAGATGTCACAATTCCTTTGTTGTGAATCTTATTCACGTGGTAAAGATGGGAAAACAAAAATCACCGTATCTAGTACTAAAGAATGGAGAGATGATTCCAGTTTCAGCATCGAAAAGAGCAGAGTTAGAAAGTAAGCTAGGATTGCATTAATGATTAATTTTAGAGTATGAAAAATAAGATACTATTGGGATTGGTTTTGGTGTTTGCTGTTATGCAATTATTTAGAATTGAAAAGGTTGAGTTTGAAGAGCCAAATAGTAATGGAATTGTTAGTTACGAAAAACCAAGCATTGAAGTCATTCAATTACTAGAAGAAACTTGCTTGAACTGTCACTCGAATCAAATCGATTATCCTTGGTACAGCGAAATTGCCCCTGTTTCTTGGTGGATCGCGGACCATATTGAAGAAGGAAGAGAGCATTTGAATTTTTCTGAGTGGGCACAGTACTCTGATGCCAAAAAAGAGCACAAAGCGGAGGAATCTTGGGAAGAGGTGGAAGAAAAAGAAATGCCGCTCGAGTCATATACGTATGCTCATAGCGAAGCAGACTTAACCGCAGAACAACGAGAAATTTTAATAGAATATTTTAAAAAATTACAGTCTAAGTATAAAATTACTAGTTAGTTAATCCTTCTCTTTGAAGATGATTAATCGACCCTTGTATAGTATTTCTCATCTGTGTGTTTTTAACTTCTACAGGTTCACAATGTGACAATCAAGAATCTGCTATACGATTCGTTGAGGTTCATGAATTTAATTCGGTTTAAGAATAGAGCGTCTTTTGAGTAATTACTTAAAAAGATTTGTTTCCAAATTCGTTCAGTGTCAATATAACATACCGAACATCCACAACGGAATAACGTTGTTGAACCCTAGCTCAAGATTGTCTAGCCCCAAATAGCTATTTTTTTCGTTTTTGAGTTGTTGCTTTCCTTTAGTAGAGCCACCAATTTCAAAAAGGTAAGTATTGTCAACTATAAAATCTGCTGTTTTTGATGAGTTTACAAGGTGGTTTTTTTGCAGTTGGTTGGCAAAAAAAGTTTCTCGGGCAGTTCCTACCGGTGGTTGACTGTTAGAATGCAGCGCATAGTATAATACTGAGTTGTGTAAGTACACTTTGTCAGGTTTTGTTAAGTGACCTGTTGGAGCTCCTTGTTGGTGTAGCGTATTGATTAAACAAGCTCTATTTAAAACCTTTAGCATTTTTAGCACTACGTCTCTACTTAAACCAGACTTCCTGCTTAGCTCGGCGGTGTTTATCTTAAATGGAACGCTATCCGCAATTAATAATAGTAGTTTTTTTAATTTATAAACGGTTTGATAATTGATGTTTTCGATTTGAGGTAAATCGTTCTCTAAAATAGTGGTAATTACACTCTGCAACCTTAAGTAAAACTGACCCTTTGCTTCTTTGAAAAAAGGGTAAACGCCCTTTTCTAAGTATGCATGAAAATGAGGAATAATTGAAAAGTCGCTTGTTATTTCTTTTGAAATTTGTGCATGGTTTTTTAATAGTTCCTTTAAATTAATCGAGGAAATGGTCTTTATGTTGGTAAACTCTAAATACTCTCGAAATGAGAGTTCTCTAAGTTCATAGATTGCCGCTCTTCTGCTGAGATCTGCATCTGCTTTTTGAAGCTGGAGCGCGGAAGAACCAGAAAAAACAATGTTCAGGTTTTCATAAGTGTCGTAAAGATTTTTTATTTCTATAGACCAATTAGGGTATTTGTGAACTTCATCTATAAATAAATGAGTTCCGCCTGTTAACATAAAATCTTCTGCAAGTTTGGTAAGCTCGTTTCTTGTAAAGTATAAATCGTCTAAAGAAATGTACAAGCCCTTTTGCGATTTACCAAAAGTGTTTTTTAAGTATTGCAGCATTAAGGTTGTTTTACCGGTGCCTCGGGCTCCTTTTAGTCCAATTAGTCGGTCTTCCCACTCAATTTCTTGATATAAGTAGCGCACAAACTGATTGTTGGAATTTCCTACCCGAAGTGCAGACTTTCTAAATAACTCTACCATAGTGTTGTTTTTAAACCATGGAACAAATGTAATTATGTTTTATTAAAACTACGAATATCCAATTAAACGTTGTATGTAAAATACGATTATAGAAATAAATGTTGTTTTTAAACTACGTATTTTTGATTCACCAGAAATTGAAATCATTTTTATGCAAGCTAACCTGATGGCATTACTCCAATACATATTCTCTCCAAACTACCTAGTAAAAAGGTATTCGGGGTTTTAAATTCTAATTGTCTATTCCTTTTATAATAACGTCGCTCACTAGTGAGTACGTCACAACTTCAACTTCAACGTTAAGTTCCAAGTTCTACCTAAAGCTGGAATTATACCTGGTCCCGGATACCCTGTTGCTCTTCTTGTAAAATAATAGTTATTGGTTAAGTTGTTAATGCTACTTGCCAAGGTGAACTTCGGAGAAACCTTATAGTTTGCCGAGAAATCAAAAACGGAGTACGCCGGTATCGGGCCAAACACCCCTCTAAACGCTTCTTCTGTATTAGCAGCATCAGAAAATTGTTGACCTATAAATGTGCCTTGCAAAGTGGTGCTGAATTTTTTATGGCCATAAGAAATACCGGACTTTATATTGTATCGGGGTAAATCTTCTAATTCGTTCCCTTCTCGCACGCCCACTAATGCTCGGTCATTTATTTCCGAGTATACTCCTCGGTTAACCGAGCCATTAAAGAATACACTTACTTTGTGATTGCTAGTTTTCTTTATCGCCTTGAAAACATCTACCTCGAAATAAAGCTCAAATCCAAAAATTCTCGCAGAGCCAATGTTTGTTCTGAGCCTCAAGCCATCGTCAATTACTTGACCAATTCTATTTTCATAAATCGTGTAAAATAAACTCGCTTCCACAAAGAATGGGGTAAAATCCATTTTTCGAATGCCCAAATCAAAATTGTAGCCACTTTCATCTTTTATGTTGGGGTCGACTACTTGTGTGTTGGTTTGTATTTGGACATCGGTGAAATTAATAGCCCTGTAGTTGGCTGTAGCATTGGCATATAGCTTATACTTTTTGCCAAGTTGTTTAGAAACTCCCAAGCCATACAGTAAAATATTTCGATTGGTTTTAGCGGTATCGGTATTTCGAACTTCAAAAAAGTCCCCAGTGTTAGAAGTTGGTTGTGTGTTTGTATAAAATCCCTCTGATTGTGTTTCAATGTGCTCATAGCGAATGCCGGGTATTAAGCTCAACGTAGGGCTTAGCTTCACTATTTTTTCCACAAAAACAGCAGCGTTAAAGTTGGGAAAATTAAAATCTGATGTGCGACGGTTTAGAAAAGATGTGTCTACTTTTGAAAAGTCGGCATCCGAGCCGGCGGTGCCAAAGCCTTGACTAAAATTAGTCACCCCTCGGTATAATCTTGTCCCAACCAAAAGGGTGTTTTGCAGTCCTTTTATTCCTTTATATTGGTATACAAACCGAGTTTCGTTTCCTATGTTTTTAAAACTGCCGTCAATTAAATCGCGATTGGAAAGTGGATCTTCAACATCTGGTGTTTCCTGCAGACCAAGAGACGTTCGATTGGCCAATAATCCAAAAGTCCGGCTGTACAACTTTGCATTTTCAGAAACTTGGTATTCCAATCGAAAAGCGGCTAAATTCCAGTTTACACGGAACCAGTTTCTTTCTCTGTTAGAACTCCTTGGGTCTATTGCGAAAGCTTCATCGGTTAACCCACCTGCTTGTTGACTCAGGTAATTCATGTTGGTGTAGTCGAAACTTAGTTTGAATCGATTGGAAAAGGCATACTCCAAGCTCACAAATGCACCGGTTTGCTCGAAGTTTGAATTGGTTCTCCAACCATCTCCGCGTTTGTACTGAACGTAGCTGTAGTAGTTTAGTTTCTTAACTTGGCCGTGAAAGCTATTGAAGCTATTGAAGAAATTATTGGCACCATAGGTGTTTTCTGTTTCAAAATTAAAACGCTTTTTAGGATTTCCTTTTCGCATTTTAAAGTTTACTAACCCACCAAACTGACTACCATATTGTAAAGCACCTGCTCCTCGAACTACTTCAATTTGCTGCACCGCTTGCAAGGGTGGGGTGTAATAACTTTCAGGATATCCTAATGCATCAGCACTGATGTCGTAACCATTTTGTCGAGTATTAAAATTCGAAGTTCGCTTGGGGCTTAATCCTCTGCCTCCAATATCTAGTTGAAGTCCGGCGTTGTCGCTTTCCCAAATGTTTAAACTAGGTATTTTACTAAATGCTTGGCGAGCATTGTTAGAAGCTTTATTTCCAATCAATTTTTCAACATCAATAACCTCGGTTTTTTTGCCTTCGTACAATCCGCCACCTTCAGTTGGTCGTAGCTTTCTTATGCCAAAAGGGTCTTCATTCGCCTGTATCACAACCTCTTCAATGTTATTCAATTTCAACTGTACTTGTAATTGAACGGTAGTGTCTCGCGTTAGTTTAATGGGAATTTCAATGGGAATAATATTTAAACTTTGCAGCCTAAGCGTATAGGTTGAAGCGGGAAGTTGCAGTGTAAACTTCCCCTGTGCATCGGTCATGGTATAAATGGAGTTGCCTTTTATGTAAATAACAACCTCTGCAACAGCTTGGTTATTTTGTGAAGAGATAACTCCGTTGAGGTTTATTGTGTTTTGGGATATCCCCTGCTTAGCGCAAAAAGCAAGCGCAACAAAATAGAAAATGGAGATTGCGTTTTTCATTATTTTGTTAGTGGAATCAACCAATTTTTCGAGTTAAGATCACCTTTGTCATACAAGTCTATAGACTCATCAATAAATACCTGACTTCGCCTTCCATTTAAAGAAATTCTACTTTCGACATAAATTTCTGGAGCGTAACCTAATTGTTTTTCTTTTAGTTGACCAATGTGTTGGGCAAATTGTAAAATCATATCTGGCTGACTGCGTAATTGTTGCTGCTGAAACGGAGTTAAATAGTTATCCAGATTTACCTGCTTTTGCGTGTTCTGCTTCGGGTCTTTTAGTATGAAATTGGTGAAGCCATTCTTTTCCATCAACATCACTCTCCAACTAAAGCGATAACCGTTTTCGTTCCAAAATAAATTACCAGGATACTGCAAGTGTCTTAACGGCAAATACAGTTGAACTAAAAAATAGGCCGTCAACAAATAGGGCACAAGTAGTGCATTCTTTTTACTAGAACGATCATTCTCATTTAGTGAATTGTTAGGAAGGAAATGAAGTAGTTTTTGATGCCAGTCTGCCGAGAAAAAGATGACGGTAGATACAATCATTATGTAAGGGAACATGCCAATTCGTGGAAACAAAATGCCTGTAAGAATGTGAAATACAAGAACGAAAAAGTACGCTAACGGTCTAGTTCGTTTAAACCATAGAAAAGCCCAGATAAACAAGTCGTAAAGACAGCCTAACCAACTAAATAAAAAGGCAACTTCTTTCAGGTAAAGCCATTTTCCGATAACGGGTAAAGTATACCTACCGGGTAGCCAAGTAGCTAATGGTTGCGCTTGCAGCAACCAATCAGCATTTACTTTGGCTAAACCTGCAAAAAAGTAAACCATGGAAAGCTGAACCTTAAAAATGAGAATGCACCAGTTGGCGCAAATTGTTGTTTTAATTTTTGGAAAAATCAAGGAGTCGAGCGAGTAACTTCGATGAGCCGGGACAAGAATCATCCAAAAAACTAGGGTGCTGACTAAGTAATAGTGGTTGAGGTAGTAGGTTTTGTCAATTAATTCAACGTATGTAAAAAGCAAAAAAAAGACTGTCGCGCTGATTCTGTAAAACAACCCAAAAATCATGAAAAGAGAGCTCAATGCAAGTAGGCCAAAAATGGCATAGATGGTATTTTCTGAAGGCAAAGGCAAGTCCTTGATGAACGTGAAGTGGTACGTTGGCAAAACGTATAGCTCGTGCACCCAACCCTTATAAATTGTTCGAACAGTGCTGTAAAATAGCAAGGCACCAAATAAAATGCGGAACACCACTAGTGGAGCGCTCGAAACTTGTCGAAAGCAAAGTTCTTTGAATTTTACGGTTAGACTCTGCATTTTTAAATGATAAAAGAGGTGCGTATTTATAGCACCTCTTAATTGAAAGTTTAGGATATAAGTTTATTAATCTCCATCATTTAAGCCATCGGCGTCTTGCACGTTTAGCAAAGGCAGAAGATCCGATTTGTAAATGGTAACAAGTGCTTGAACGCTATTGTACAGTTCTTCATTTCCGTTAATCGAGTTACGCTCATTAATTTCAGTATAAATAGCAGCAAAATAATTCTTTATATCTTGATTTACCGTCGCCTGATTTCTAATGAGTAGCATGTCATCGTAACCAATACCATCTACCTGTAAGTTGCCTTTCCCTAAATAAAGATCCTCCATTTCTTCTATGGATGCCCTGAGCAATTGTAAGGTAAAACCCTCGTTTCCTTCCGCAACTGATTGGTAATACCCTTCAATTTTCGTCGGGTCTGCTGCGAAGGGAGAATCATTTGGGCCGGACTTGCCAATTGGGAAACCTACTTTGCTTTCTCGAATGTGGTCTTCATAATAAATCAAACCATCGTTTAATTGAACACTTATGGAGCTGCCTAAAGCAGTTCCACCGTTGGAAACAAAGTTGGTTTGTAAATTGCCACTCCATGCTGCTACCAAATCGTCTGCTTTAGACTTCATGCTAGCTACTAAAGCTTTAAGAAAGTCAACTCGATTGCCATCCGCTTGAAAGTATGCAACTCCATCAGTTGGTTGATACAGCATATAATCTAAAGCCGGAAATCCATTTGCTCTCATTTGAGCAGTAGTTCCAAAATTATAAGACCGATTAGAAATGAAGTCGTTTAACATCGAAGGGTCTATTGGGTACAAGTTGGTGTTTTCAACCAAACCTGCATTGGCAGTTGCATAATAATTGTGCACTGCCGCTGCTTGGTATGCCAAATATGCTTCTTTGAATGCATTTCGTGTAATTTGGAGGTTACTTGAATCGATCTGCGTGGTAAATCCATTTACAGCGTTCGTGAAGCTTGCCATTTTACTTTGGTAGGTTACCATGGTTGGAATGATAACTTCATTTACTTGGTTGGTCAGAAGGTCATTAAAATCAGTTGCAGAAGGTTGGTTCTGGTTATCATCAGTAATTCCAGTTTCATCATCTTCTTTGCAAGATGATAAACTTAACACTGCCAATACCATCAAACTAAGAACTCCTAAAGTAAATGTGTTTTTAGTATTTCCTCTAATCATGTTCATTGCTTTTTACGATTAAAATTGGATAGCCCCAAATCCCGGATATGCTTGGTCTAATATATTTTTCGCGCTTTCCATTTGCGCGTCTGTTACTTCCCATAAGTTAACGCTGTAAACACCATCTAGGGAAGGATTGTTTGCATCCCATCCCATTGTTTGTAATGCAGCGTGAGCTTGGGTTTCGCTTAGTCTACCTTGAGAATTGAACGATAGTGCGTAGATAAATGCAATCGCTTCTGAAAGGTGATGTATCTTGTCTGCATCCGTTACATCTTGAATGGCATCGTTCAGATAATCAAAGGCTGCTGTCGCTAGTCCAATTTCAGTGAATAACTTGATGTCGGCAACTGCAGCATTGTAATAGGCTTCGTTGGTGGTTTCGTTGCTGGGACCAAAACCTTCTCCTGCCTTTAGGACAGACCGACCAAAAATAAATGCATCCATCAATTTTTGAGAAGGATTTACTCCATAAACAGCTTGAATTTCGTCGCTGAAATCAAAAAGGTAATTTGCTATAAACTTTCCATCTCCATTGCTAGTATTAGCACTATTGGGATACGTGTTTGGGTTCACTGCTAAGTATCCAAAAGCTTCGTCGAAAGCATGTTGTCTAGCGGTACCTTCGCTAGCGTAATCTGAACCCGCTGCAGTTTCGTTGTTTCCGGCAGGGTTTTGCGCTCCCGCTTGAGTTGGTCGTAAGTAATCGTCCACCATCTGGTCGTACAATAAGGCTCCGTACAAACCTTTTTCTAGAAGTTGAATGTATTCCAACCCATTGGCACTTACGTGTCTTTTGTTGCTGCCGGTGGTAATCATTCCCGCTCTACCATTTCTAGCACTCACAGTATAGTTGGCTTGGCTGGAAAGTCTTAAGCTATCTGCTAAAGCCGCAAATTGATCTGCAACAGATGTATTGCCATTATCAAAATTTAGTTCGTCAATTTTAGTTCTTATATCAGAGTCCCCTTGAGCATCAACCCTTGCAAACTGATCTCGATTCACGTTGGCTAACGCTTCTCTAATGTTCCAATAAATTGGTTCATTTCTGGAAGAGTCCACTATTTCTTGTAATTGTGCTACTCTTCTTTTTTGGCCGTTGTAAGCAGCGGGCGCAAAAGCACCTGTAATGTCATAAGTAGTAGGCTTGGTAAAAGTTCCCAAATCCACAGCTCCTAGCTGATCCACTCTACTTTCCAAAAAGTTGGTTGGAGATGGCGGAGCTAGTGGAACTATTTTATCATCTTCATCTTCTTTACAAGAGGTTAAACCAGTTATTACACCCAAACCAATTAGGGCAATGGCTTTACATGTTGTGTTTTTCATCTTTCTTATTTTTATTTAGACTAAATCTAAATAGCGCTTATTTTGAGCCACAAATTTACCCTCAAAGTTCTGTGTGTTCAATACCACATAGAGGGTATTTTGCATGAAGTTTTAGTTAAGGGAAAGTGAAATTATACCTTTATGCAAGGCACGTGAACTTATAAATCCTATTATTTAATCTCCGATTCAACGCGCGATTTACCCAACTGCGGCTTATCTTTACATTTTAAAAACAGAACTATGTTATCTCAAAAAATTGAACAATTACTTCAAGATCAAGTAAAAAAAGAAGCGTCTTCTTCTCAAACTTATTTAGCCATGGCCTGCTGGGCAGACACCAAAGGCTTTGAAGGTGCGGCTGAGTTTTTATATGCTCATTCTGACGAGGAGAGAGAGCACATGCTGAAACTGATCAAGTTTTTAAATGAAAGAGGAAGTCAAGCGACAGTGCCGGCATTAGATGCGCCAAAGAAAGATTTTGACAGTTTAATGGAGGTATTTAAAAGCATTCTAGAGCACGAAATAATTGTTACTGCAAGTATCAATAGCATTATTACTGCTTGTTTGCAAGAGAACGACCACTTGACGAATAACTTTATGCAATGGTATATTTCGGAGCAAATGGAAGAAGAGCAATTGGCTCAGTCTATTATTGGGAAGTTAGAAATGATTGGAAGCGATACTGCAAGTCTTTATTTGTTTGATAAGGAGTTAGCAGGTTTAGCGGGCGCAGAGCACTAGAAAGAAATAGATAAATGGTATAAATGCTGCAGTTTGTTGAAAAACAGATTTGCAGCATTTTTTTGTGGTAGTCCATTTGGGAATTGTTGACTTTGTGAAAAGAAGAAAAAATCATCTAAATAAAAATTTAGATTAGTCTAAAAATTTATATTTGCGACTCTAAAAAAGAGTATGCAATTTATAAAATTAAGTGCGCTTGCGCTGTTACTTTCCGTGATTTCATTCTTATCTGTTGCTCAGTCGGGAACAGTTATAGGAAATGTAACATTCTCAGATCAATCCGAAGCGGCATTCGTAAATATTTATGTTTTAGGCACTAGCATAGGAACTACTACGAATGAAAACGGAACTTTTGAATTAAAAAATGTACCAACAGGTAAGCAGTTTATTGTTGCCTCGTTCATTGGTTTTGAAAAGCACAGAAAAAAGATAGAGGTACTAGAAAACGAAGTATACACCGTAAACTTTACACTCGAGGAGGAAGCCAATCTTATAAATGACGTGGTGGTAACAGGCACCATGAAGGAAATGTCTAAGCTCAATAGTCCCGTTCCAGTGGAGGTTTTTACCGCAAGGTATTTCGAAAACAACAAAGCACCCTCTATTTTTGAAGCACTACAAAATGTCAATGGTGTTCGTCCTCAATTGAATTGCAATGTGTGCAATACCGGCGATATTCATATAAATGGTTTAGAAGGGCCATATACCATGGTTCTAATTGATGGAATGCCAATTGTTAGCGGTCTTTCTACCGTATATGGACTTACGGGAATTCCTTCGTCTTTAATTGAAAGAGTAGAAATTGTGAAAGGTCCTGCGTCCACTTTATATGGCTCTGAGGCGGTTGGAGGATTGATCAACGTGATTACGAAAAAACCACTGAATGCACCCCTTTTTGCTGCAGATGTTTTTACGACTTCTTGGGGGGAAGTGAACGCAGACATTGCATCAAAATATACAGTTGGGAATAAAGTAAACGCTCTTTTAGGAGTTAACTATTTCAATTATTCTAATCCCATCGACCAGAATAATGATGGATTTACAGATATTACCCTGCAAGACCGCATTTCTATTTTTAACAAATTATCCGTTGCGCGAAAAAGCAAGAAAGAGTTGAATGTTGGTGCACGGTTTGTTTACGAAGATCGTTGGGGTGGACAAATGAATTGGACCCCGGAGTTTCGAGGAGGCGACTCCATATATGGGGAAAGTATTTACACCAACCGTTGGGAGTTGTTTGGAAACTATCAGTTGCCTACCGAGAAGGATTTAAACTTGCAATTTAGCGCAAACAGGCACCAACAAAATTCCGTGTATGGTACTACAATTTACCAGGCCGATCAGCGGATAGGTTTTGGTCAATTAACGTGGAATCAAAAGTGGAGAACCTCTCATGACTTTTTAGTTGGGGCAGCCTACCGCTATACCTACTACGATGACAATACACCGGCCACCTCCAGTTTCGATAAGCAGAAGAATGAGCCACAAATCATTCACTTACCGGGTGTTTTTGTGCAAGATCAAATTACGTTGAATGAGTTTAATACGCTGCTCTTAGGCGTTCGGGCAGACCATAACAGCTTACACGGCAGTATTTTTTCACCAAGAATAAATTACAAGTGGAATACGGAAGACAATAAAACGGTGGTTCGATTAAGTGCAGGAAATGGTTTTCGAGTGGCCAATGTTTTCACGGAAGACCACGCTGCTCTAACAGGAGCAAGGGAAGTGGTATTTACGGAAGAGTTGAATCCAGAAACATCTCAAAACATCAATCTGAACGTGGTGAAACGAATTTACTCTAAAAACGAAAGTTCCATTTCATTGGATGGGTCAGTATTCTACACGCTGTTCAACAACAGAATTGTACCGGATTACGAGACGAATCCAAATCAAATAATTTACGGCAATTTGGATGGTTCTGCGGTCTCTAAAGGGTTTTCCCTAAACGTAGACGCAACGGTTCAAAATGGCTTGAAAATTATGGGAGGAGCAACCTTGATGGACGTATCGGTGACGGAGAATGGGGAGGAGCGAGGACAATTATTGACCGAACGCTTTACAGGTGTTTGGAACATCGAATACACGCTTTTACCGCTAAAGTTGCGATTAAATTATACTGGAAATGTGTACAGTCCGATGCGATTGCCTTTATTAGGAGAGTTGGATAATCGGTCGGGATATTCGCCTTGGTTTAGCATTCAAAACGTTCAGGCAACTCGATCTTTTGGTAAGAACTGGGAACTGTATGTAGCGGTAAAGAACCTGTTGAACTTTACACCTGATCGAAACAGTATTGCTCGGTCGTTTGATCCGTTTGATAGAGAGGTGGATTTTAATGCAGACGGAAGTGTTAATCCAACAGAAAGTAATCCTAATGCATTGACGTTCGATCCCACTTATGTGTATGCAGCCAATCAGGGAATTAGAGGTATGTTGGGAATAAAATTTACAGTTAAATAGTATGAAAAGGTTTTTGTTAGGAGTCTTTTTTATGCTAACACTGAGTTTTGCTTTTGCACAGAAAAATACCGAGGTAAATTGGTTAAGTTCTCAAGAGCTGCAGCAAAGCTATTACCAAGAACCCAAACCAATTCTCATTTTTCTAGAGACAAGCTGGTGCAAGATTTGTAAAATGCAGAATAACACCACTTTTGCAAACGATTCTGTGATTCGTTACCTAAATGAAACGGTGTATGCTTTTAAAATCGACGCAGAAAACAAAGACTCTATTTCCTTTTTCAATCGAACCTACCACTTTAATGCTGCTGAAAAATACCATGAGCTAGCATTGTATTTTGGTAAATACGAGAATCAAATTTTATTCCCTACTACGGTAATTTTGGACGAGAAGCAACAAGTTTGGTTTAGAAAATCGGCCTTAATCACTTCCGTTGAGTTGATTGAAATCTTGCAGCTGGAGGAAGAGGAAAACCGTTAGTTGATTAGCTCATTCCATGTAAATGGTACTTTTGATTTCTCAAGTCGCGAAAATCTGACTCTCTTCTTTGAGTGCTTTAGATTCTAAGGCGTTTTCTCCTGGGTCTAGAAAAACGTACGGCAGTATTCTATTTTATCAACCATCTAATAACTTATGAGTTGTACTTAGCTTTAATGGAAACGCAAGAGAATTTCATTTAAAATTGTTTGTTAGTACCTCCTCTAAGTAAGGATTCGCCTTAAATCTCGCTAAAGCAAAAAGCCTTACATTTAAGCTAAATTATTTACAATGAAAAAGGTATATCTATCGTTACTCCTTTTAACGGTCTTTGCTTTGTCTAATACTGCGCAAACTCCACTAATTTACGGTTTAGATTGTAACGGTGGTTCGGATGGAAAAGGTCAGCTATTTTCTATTGACAGTAACTTTTCAGCACTTACTCCGGTACAAGAGATGAATTACTTGGAGGGTTATTTAGGTCCCATTCGCGGAAAATTATGCCAAGCAAATAATGGTAAGCATTACGGCTTCAATGCTATATCTGATCGTAACAGAAGCACTATTTTTGAATATAACGAGCTTACCAACGAATACAAAACAGTTTATGTTTTTGACCGCGCCCAGTTCACATCTCCGATGGAACATTTGGTTAAAGCAGCAAATGGCGAAATGTATGGAGTAGCCAATACGGGCGATAATAATCAATATGGGGTGATTTTTAAATTTAATCCTCAAAATTATGCAGTTAGCTTAGTCCACTCATTTGTTGCTTCGAATCAAGACCCACGAATAGCTCCTATTATTGCTTCCAACAATAAGCTCTATGGCGCAACCTATGGAGGTTGGTCGCACACGGGAGAAGGCTCATTTTATGAGTATGATATTGCGACTAATACATTCAGAGATATTTATCATTTCGATGAGTCCGGCAATAATCTAACAGGTTGGTATAGGGGTGATAATAGCCCTATAGTGGAAGGCCCTGATAGTTGTATTTATGGTGTAAGAGAAGGAGCAATGCCTTATTATGGCAGATTATATAAGTACAACACTATTACCGACACTTTAACGAGAATTTATCAATTTGATACAAGGCAGGGAAATCGGCATACGATTTATACGAATTTGATGTTTGTGAATAATTGGCTATACATAAGTGCAGGTTACTACAGTTCTACCATGTATAAAATGAATGTGCTAAATGGTTCTGTTAATATTGCAGCCGACTTCGACTTTAATGATTCTTTGCATGGAAGTTATCCGGCGGGAGAAATGTTTCAGAGTTCCTTAGGTAAGGTTTCTGGAACGTTGCAGAACGGAGGACCAAATGGAGTAGGATCTTTTTATATGTTAGACTCTAATTTATCATCCATAATCATCAAGACCCCATTCAGTGAACAAGGTAGGATGTATAATCCCTCTGGCAGGCATATTTTCAAAAATGACTCCATTATATTAGGCTTTACAGGCAATCAGCCTGAACACTCCAATTATTCCGGGTACGTTAATAGATATATGCATGGGTTAGGCTCCGTTTATGAGTATAACTTGAATTCTGACCAGATACAAAGCAAACTTCAATTTGGGTCAAGTAACTTAGGCCATGTGCCGGCCAACAGGCTTTTGAACAATGGAGGCACAAAGCTATACTGGGCGAATAGGAATGGAGGCAGTAATTTCGCAGGTACAATTGTGGAACACGACATGCCAACGGCTACAACTATCAAATTGGTAGATGTGGACAGTAACTTTATTTACAACATACAGAGTACAATTTTATTAAATCCAACTACCGTATTGGGAATTGGTCAGAAAGACACAATTGTAAAGCTATTTGAATTCGACCTAGTCAGTAAGGTTTTTAGTCAAGTTCAAACGTTAAATTACCCACCAAACTTATACTCCATACAAAACTTCGGTTTTACTAAGGCAAGCAACAATAAGATTTACTTTGTAGCACAGGCAAAAAAAATTTACGAATACGACCCTGTGTCCAAATCGTTAAGGTTAGTATTTGATTTAAGCAATACTTCTATCAATGGGTTTTCTGAAAACTTCGCTGAACTTGGCAATAGTTTGTATGCTGCTTATACTGGAGGTATTTTTGAACTGAACTACATTACAGACTCAATTACTTATCATCCGTACAATAACCCTTTATTTTTCATTGATTATTTTTCTCCTTTATCGGCTCATAGTAACGGTAAGTTGTATGGGTTAGCTTTAAACAAAATTACCAATGTAGCTTTTGTCAATCCAACTCATATTTTAGAATTTGATCCTTCACAACCAATTGGGAGTAAATTTAGTGAGAAAGCTCAGATAGAAGACCATAAGGTTCAGATGGGAGGCAGTTTTATGGAAGCTCCTAATGGGAAGTTTTACTTTCAAACTTCCACAGAATATTTTTATAGAAGGAATTTTGAAAATAGAACGAAGTTAATTGAATATGATGTAGTTAACAATACACATAGGGTCATTAATTCACACAATAATATTTCCAATTGTGGTGCATTAAATAATTTCGTCTTGATTAACTCTATTCTGGTTGGAGCTAAGGAGGTACAACAGGAAAGGATAAGAATTTATCCAAACCCGGCGAAGTCAGTTTTGAACATTGAAGGGAGTACAAAGCTTGAAAACCTTAGAATTTGGTCGATAACAGGAACA
>Ga0307934_1000212_pt1 | contig 46505 bp, 42 predicted proteins | sample OrgLakmetageno90_FD_201838 | JGI IMG/M metagenome (GOLD analysis project Ga0307934, IMG submission 201838) | Saline water microbial communities from Organic Lake, Antarctica - #90 | ecosystem: Environmental > Aquatic > Non-marine Saline and Alkaline > Saline | place: Antarctica: Organic Lake...
TCGTGTGGTCGAATGAGCCGGAAGAAGGTTAGCCCACCCACCCGGCCATATTCAGTCTTGTCAGTCAGAGTGTGGAATAATATTTAGTTGACATGTAAATATGCTGTTACTTACATAAATTATTACATAAATTTACACATTGCCCGTTCTGATACGAATTAGCTAGATAGGAAAGATTCTCTCCTGCTCAGTCAGACAAATTTCTAGTAGTATTTTAAACCCCTTTAACTATTGATGAAATCTAACTCTTATGTCTTTCGTTGCGCGATCATCGCCGCGATGGGCGGCTTTCTCTTTGGCTTCGACACTGTAGTTATCTCTGGAGCGGAGCAGACTGTACAATCACTTTGGGGACTGAACGCGACACTACATGGGCTGGCAATGAGTGCGGCTCTATGGGGAACCGTGCTCGGAGCCCTTTTAGGTGGCTGGCCGACGGATCGGTATGGGCGCCAACGCACCTTGCTCTATATCGGAGTGCTCTATCTGATTTCGGCGGTGGGGTCGGCTTTTTCCACCGATGTCTGGTCGTTCATGATGTTCCGTTTTATTGGTGGCGTGGGCGTAGGTATTTCTACAATCGCGGCACCGCTCTATATTAGTGAGATTGCTCCACCTGAGCGGCGTGGACGTCTCACGGGGTTGTTTCAGTTTAACATAGTGCTGGGTATTCTAGTGGCCTTTCTTTCGAATGCCTTGTTATCAGGTATCGGCGAAAACGCCTGGCGCTGGATGCTTGGTGTTGAGGCTTTCCCGGCATTGATCTTCACCCTGTTGTGTTTGACCATCCCCGAGAGCCCACGCTGGCTGATTGGGCGTCGTGATAATCGTGCGGAAGCGATCGAAATCTTTCGCCGAATCCAGCCTGAGTTGACTGCCGAACAACTTGATGCGCGAGTCGCGGAGATCGCTACGATTGCCCAGGCTCCGGTATCGCGCGAAGGGTTTTGGACGTGGCGGTTACGCAAGCCCATCGCGCTAGCTTTTTTAGTCGCATTCTTTAACCAGCTTTCAGGTATCAACGCCATTCTCTACTTCGCGCCGCGCATTTTTGAGATGACTGGTCTGGCATCGGAGGCCGCACTGTTACAATCGATCGGTATCGGAGTGACCAATTTGATCTTCACCTATGTCGGTCTGCGCATGATCGATAAGCTGGGACGGCGTACTTTGCTTTATATCGGTTCGTTTGGCTATCTGGTTTCGTTGGGCACGAGTTCGTGGGCGTTTTTCACTGGTCACTTCGGGATCGTGCCTTATTGTATTTTTGCATTCATCGCAGCACATGCAGTCGGTCAGGGAGCCGTCATTTGGGTGCTCATCTCAGAGATTTTTCCAAACCAGCAACGGGCAGCTGGGCAGACGCTAGGTAGCTTCACGCACTGGTTTTTCGCGGCTGCACTGACCATGGCATTCCCCGCTATGGTTGGAGCTTTCGAGCCGGGTGTGGTATTCCTATTCTTCTGCTTCATGATGTTTTTACAGCTTCTCTGGGTGAGATTCATGGTTCCCGAGACTAAGGGGCGTCCATTGGAGCAAATCGAGAAGGATCTAGGTATGAGCTAAAAAGTTTAATAATGAATAGAAAACTAAAAACACTAATTACGGCAGTCATTCTTCTCACAGGCTTCTTTTCTGCAAATGCTCAGGAAAAAGAGGCCGATCTGCCCACATTGATTCATCATGCCCGCGAGTTGCGCGATATTCTTGCCGCGGATCCTTATCGCCCGAAATACCATTTCGTGCCACCGGAAGGATTCTGGAACGATGTCAACGGCATGATCTATTGGAAAGGGCGTTACCACCTTTTCTACCTTTCACGTACGGTCGATCCTGAGCTCAACACACGTTTGGAGAAGATTAAGGGTCAAAGGCCCGTCATGGAAACTTGGGGACACTCTTCGAGTATCGATTTGGTGCATTGGATTCATCATCCCTTTGCGCTGGTGCCAGCATATGATGGCAGTATGCCTAGGGGAATATATAGTGGCGATATGATGGACAATATGGAGGTGCCTACCATTATTGCCCATGTTCCCGGACAAGGAACCTCTATTTGGCAGGCCGAAGATGACATGCTTATTAATTGGAAACCTCTTCCTGAAAATCCTGTTATCACGGATGCGAATGCACCAGAGGAGGTTAATGTTTTCGATGTGGCAGGTTGGCAGGAAAACGGCTTATACTACGCATTGATTGGCAACGTGAATAAGACGCCAGGATATGAAGGTGACAGCACCAGCTTATTTAGCTCAGAGGATCTGAAAGAATGGGAATATATTGGCCCGTTCTATAAATCCGACCGCAAGTGGACACCAGAATATTACGATGCGGCCACTATCGATTTCTTTCCGCTGGAAGATAAATACATGCTGGTCACCCACGTCCATAAACCTAAAGCTCACTCGCAGTATTACATCGGAAGTTATGAACCCGGGAAACGATTCATCCCCGAGCAACATGGTCTTTTCGCGTCTGTCGGCGCTCAGGTAGCCGCGCCCGAAACAATGCTCGATGACCAGGGTCGACGCATCTTCATGGCATGGAATTTGGGTGGAAATATGGTGGGCGGGACTAGCGCTGCTTGGAAATCGATGTCGACCTTGCCTCGTGAATTTTCTTTAAGTGAAAATGGGACGCTGGAGCAACGCCCCATTGAAGAGCTAAAGACATTGCGAAACAACCACCGAAGTGGCAATACCACAATGGTCCATCCCGAAGAAGACATCCCTCTTCCATCCATCAGCGGAACCTGTATTGAGATCGGCTTAACAATCAAGGGTGGAGACTATGCGTCTGCGGGCGTTAAGGTTTTGCAGGCCGCAGATGGTTCGGAGGAGACGCTGGTTGGCTATGATGCGGCCAACAAACAGTTGTTCATTGATTTCGGAAAATCTCAGCAGGGGGGAACCAGCATGACTCTATATTCAAATAACTTCTTGCAGGATTATGATGTGAAGCAGGAAAGAGTGACCCGCCAAAACCTTCCCTTTGAACTGGCCGACGGCGAAGAGTTGGACCTGCGAATTTTCATCGATCAATGCATTATTGAAGTTTTTGCCAACGACCGCCAAGTTCTGGTTCATAACGTCTACCCAACATTGCGGACCTCCACCGGCGTCTCGCTTTTCAGCAAAGGGGGAGATGCAAAATTCAGCCGAATTGAAGCATGGGATATGCACTGGAGTAATGCATTTTAACAGATGAGGCATGAATCTCAAAATGTGTAATTGGGTCGTAAAAAATAAATATAAAAAAGGAATTAGCTAATGATACTAAGAACGCCGAATATAGTGAAATGGATACTACTAAGTATCTTTTCCTTGCTAGCGATTTGCTGCACGATTGCGCAGCCTGAGAAAAAGCCGGACATCCTGTTCATCGCTATTGATGACATGAACGACTGGACTACGCTCTTCGACAAAAACAATCCGATCAAAACCCCTAATCTGGAGCGGCTGGCCGCGCGGGGGATGCTGTTTTCACGTGCGTATTGCGTGGTGCCGGCCTGTGGTCCGTCCCGTGCGGCCCTGCTGATGGGGTATCGACCGGAAACCACTGGGTTGTTCGAAAATACCGTCCCCACCGTTAAACTCGAAACGCTGCCGGATGCAGTCTCCTTGCCGCAGTATTTCCGTAATAACGGCTATACGGCCAAGGGGACGGGAAAGGTGTTTCATCACACCGGTCGCGATCGAGGCGATGATCCACGCGGTACCGAGCAAAGCTGGGATCATTTTCGGAAGATGGGAAGAACCACATCACCTCATCTAAACGGTTTTACCAAACCGGACGGGATTACCAAGCCGGTTGGCAAGGATAGATTGGCTGGTATGGCCTTTGATTGGGGTGAGATTTCGGATGATGTGAGGCAGGGCGACGAAGACGTGTTTGACTATGTTGCCCAGCGAATGGAGGAGAAGCGGGACAAACCAATGTTCCTGGCGGCGGGAATATTCAGGCCGCATCTGCCGTTCTATGCCTCAAAGGAATTCTTCGATATGTATCCGCTGGACCAGGTCGTCATGCCACCCATGCCGGCAAACGATCTGGATGATGTGCCGGCAATTGGCCGGAAAATGGCCGCAAAAGAAGGCTTTATTTATGAGGAAACGACAAGATACCAACCACCGGACGTGCGGAGTCTGGAGCGGATGGTGCAGTCTTATCAAGCCGCTTCCAGTTACACCGATTCGATGGTGGGTCGCTTGCTCGACAAGCTGGATGCCTCAGGGCGTGCGGATAACACAATCATCGTGTTGTGGTCCGACCACGGCTATCACCTTGGCGACAAGACGAGTGCTGTGAAATTCACATTGTGGGAGAAGGCGACGCGTGTTCCGTTCATCATCGTGGCTCCGGGTGTGACGAAGCCGGGCAGTCGCTGCGAGACACCGGTGAGTTTGCTCGATATCTACCCGACGCTGCTTGAATTGGCCGGGTTGCCAGCGAAGGCTGATAACGATGGGGCCAGCCTTGTTCCACTACTTAAAGATCCCAAGGCCGAATGGATGCGTCCAGCGATCATGACGATGGGTGAGGGCAATCATGCCGTCCGGTCCGAGCACTGGCGCTACATCCGTTACAGTGACGGAACAGAAGAGCTCTATGACCACAGCAAAGATCCTTGGGAATGGACTAACCAGGCTGGAAATCCTAAACACAAAGATGTAATTGCTGCACATAGAAAATGGCTTCCTTCCTATTAACTTTGAAAGTTATTAATTGGGAACCTCTTCCTGGAAATCCTGTTATCACGAAGGGAATGCACCAAAGGAGGTGAATGTTTTCGATGTGGCAGGCTGGCAGGAAAACGGGTTGTATTACGCATTGGTTGGCAACAAGAATAATACGCCAGGATATGAAGGCGACAGTACCAGCTTATTTAGCTCAAAGGACCTCAAAAAATGGGAATATATTGGCCCGTTTTATAAATCGGACCGCAAGTGGACACCTGAATATTACGATGCTGCGTGTATTGACTTTTTTCCTTTAAAAAATCGGCATATGATCGTAACCCATGTGCACAGCCCATATGTGCATTCCCAATACTACCTGGGTAGCTATGAAAGCGGTCTGCGGTTTATTCCATAACAATATGGTGTATTTTCAACATTAGGCCATATTGTAGGTGCTCCGGAGACCATGGCCGATGACAAGGGACGCAGAATCATGATGGCCTGGAACATGGGAGGAATGGGAGGAAAGGACGCGGCGTGGAAGTCCATGTCTATCTTGCCACGGGTGCTTGACCTGGATGAAGATGGACAGCTCAAGCAAACTCCAGTTGAAGAATTGCAAAGCCTCAGGTACAATCATCGGGCAGTTGATTGAGTAACTATTGTTTCCGTCAATGAGTTGCATGGCTTGTATCTAGTTTAGTCGAATAAGATCGTCTTATTTCCGTAAACAAGAACGCGGTCTTCGAGATGGCAGCGGAGGCCTCGAGCGTGAGGGGTTCAATTTTAGGAACTGTTCTGCTTGCCAACGACTTACGAAAAATTAAAAAAAGCGCCTTGAAGACGCTATTATCGATATTTCTAGCCGCAATGGCAGGCTGGCTGAACCGGAAGCAGTCCCGCTCAGCGGGATGATCATGTATTTGCTTGCGGAGAACGAGATACTCAAAGAACAGCTGGATAAGAAGGGTGTAAAAGTGAAGTTGAGCAATGCTCAAAGATACAAGTTGGCCAAGAAGGGGAAAAAGCTCGGCCGAAAAGGGCTGATGGAATATGCGAGCATAGTAACGCCCGATACAATCTTAGCATGGCATCGTAAACTGGTTGCGATGAAGTATACCACCAAGCGTTTGATCAGGACGTGGCGGCAGAAGCGCATGCGAAGTGCTCGAAGGGTAGAAGTCACTCGTGGTCTCTGTATTCATTCGCTGAAGTTCCGAGGAGCTCAGCGACGACAAAAGCATAGCGTCAAAATACTAGCGAATTCCTACCGTCGTATACAAGGTGCACTCTCAAACCTAGGCTACAAAGTGAGCATGACGACGGTCGGTAATATACTAAGAGCCCAGGGAATCGTTCCATCGCCAGAGCGAGGAAAGCGATCCAATTGGCAGACATTTGACTCGCGCCTGCGGCGTCTCGGGGGCTTTGCCCCCTACCTCCCGTGGTCGGTATTCATTCTCGCTTACGCTCCGAATTGTCCGTACTCATATGGACGTCATGTCGGTTGCAGATTTCTTTACGGTAGAGGTTTGGACGCTTCGCGGCCTCGTGCGCTATCACGTATTCTTCGTTATGAATCTAGCACAGCGCCAAGTTGAGATCGTTCATATTGGCTGTCAGGTGAACGGGGCGGTTATGGCTCAACTTGGCCGTAATATGACCGATGATATTGATGGTATCCTTAAAGATGCCCGTTTCTTTGTCTGCGATCATGATCCGCTGTATACAAAAGAGTTTCATCAACTGCTGACAGATTCAGGAGTTGAAGTGATTAATTCACTTCGTTCAGGGCTTCGCCCCAAACGCGTAGCGTTTGCCCTTCTCCGCTTCACTCCGTCAAACTAGAGTAGGGTGCCCGCATCAGAATGGCTATGTTGAGAGTTTCGTCTCGGCCATCAAACGTGAGTGCATTGATCAGATGATCTTCTTTGGTTAGAAGTCACTCCAGCGAGCGGTTGAACAGTACGTGTTACATTTTCACCATGAACATCCACGAAGTGCCACCGTAGGTGACCAATCACCACGGATTGGACAATGTGATCCCTTTTATTCAGTCAACGAACAGGACCTTCAATTGCCGTCGGCGTGATCAACATTAGTGCGATAGCAATGCAGTAAAGCATAAGTCCCAAGCATAATATGCGTCCACCGGCCGTGTAAGCAGCCGTTTTTCGGTTCCTGTGGTCGAGTGCATTCTCGAGTGCTTCCGCTTTACTCTCTACGAGGAGTATGGTGACCCAGCGCACACGCATAACGCGCTGAAATACCCAAATGACACTCGTCAGAGTCACAAATAATCCTGAGATGAGAAAAATCTGTGCGGCTAAACTACTTCCAGCAATGAGACGTCCGGAGAATCCAGTGACAGTAACGACCATACCAGCAAGGCTCATTAGAACCTGAGCACGGGTGTAGATGACATTTAATTGATTTTCAGCAATAGCGAGGGCTGCCACCGCATCGTGCTTGGTGTGCTCTAGAATGCTCTGGGCTTCTATTTTCGGCGATGGTGGCTGATTCATTGCGTAGGTTCGTCGTTCTTAAAAACAGGCCGAGTAGCTGAAACAAACTACACGGAGAACTACCCGGCCCGATACAAAGTGCCCTAGAGACGCGGCATGGTTAGTCCGCCGTCGACCATAATGACTTGCCCGGTCGAGTAGGGAAAGTTGCCGCTGGCGAGAGAGCCGACCGCTTTACCGATATCCTCGGGAAAGCCCCAGCGCTTGGTGATGCAGAGACCGTCTTCAATCAGGGCATCGTATTTATCAGTCACCCCGCTGGTCATGTCAGTCTTGGTGACACCAGGGCGCACTTCATAAACAGGTATGTCATATTCGCCGAGTCGAGCCGCGAATAGCTGGCTCATCATGGCGACACCCGACTTGGATACGCAGTATTCACCGCGATTTACGGAGACGACTGTCGCTGAGATGGAGCCCACGTTGATAATGCTAAAGAATGCATCCGGAGTTGCGGCCTTTTGTTCGATCATCCATTTGGCGGCTGCTTGTGACAGGAAGTAAGGCCCTTTCACGTTGGTGCCGACTACGTAGTCGAAACTCTCTTCCGAGGCTTCAAGGATATCCTTGCGCTCCTTCGGAGCCACTCCCGCGTTGTTGACCAGCACGTTCAGCTTGCCGAAGTGAGCCTTGATCTTTTCGAGCATGGCAGCGCGTGCGTCGGCTGAACCGATGTCGCCCTGGCAATACACTACATCCGCGCCGAGTGCTTTGAGTGTGGCAATGGGTTCAGCCAGCGCAGACTCATCACGCATGCCATTAATCGCGATGTTGAAGCCAAGTTCGGCCAGTTTCGAGGCGCAGCCGAAACCGATGCCGCGGGAACCGCCAGTGACGAAGGCGACAGGTTTTGTATTCGTTATACTCATGTTGAGAAGTTTTGGTGTTTAGAAGTCGAGGGGTTCTTGAAGGTCGAACTCTCAACTTTGAACGTCCAACGTCGAATTATCAGATTGGCAGCAAGCTGCGTCCTCGGTTATTCGAAGTTCAGTGTTGGATGTTCAAGGTTGGATGTTCTAGCGAAGCGATTACGCTTTTAATTCCGGCAAATCGAGCCACTTGCGTTGTTCGGAACTTTGAATTCCGAGCTCGGCGAGTTGCACGCCCTTGGCGCCTTCGAGTAGATCCCAGCGGAATGGCTCGTCTAGAACGACATGTCGTAGGAAGAGCTCCCACTGGATCTTGAATGCATTATCGTAGTTTTCTTGCTCGGGCACTTTCTGCCAGCCCTCCATGAAGTTGATCGGTTGTTGGACGTCTGGGTTCCAAATTGGGCGAGGAGTGCTGCCGTAGTGCTGAGTCCATACATCGCGAAGACCAACGATTGCGGATCCCTTGGTGCCATCGACTTGCATAGTGAGCAAGTCGTCGCGGCGAACGCGAACGTTCCAAGATGAGTTGAAGTGACAAACGACACCGTTTTCGAGTTCGAAAGTGGAGTAGGCTGAGTCATCAGCGGTGCACTTGTAGGGCTTACCTTCTTCGTCGATTCGCTCAGGTATATGCGTGGCGGCGAGACAGGATACGCTTTTTACTTTTCCAAAAAGGTTGTCGATGACGTAACGCCAGTGGCAGAGCATATCAACGATCATACCGCCACCATCTTCCTTGCGGTAGTTCCAAGAAGGGCGCTGCGCAGGTATTGTGTGTCCTTCAAATACCCAGTAACCGAACTCACCGCGCACAGAAAGGATTTCACCGAAGAAGTCATTTTGCACAAGACGTTGAAATTTCTGCATACCTGGAAGCCAAAGCTTATCCTGGACAACTCCATTTTTAACACCTGCATCGCGGCAGATTTTGTAGAGCTCGTAAGCGTCTTCTGTTTTGATTGCAGTTGGCTTTTCGCAATAGACGTGCTTGCCAGCTGCGGCTGCGGCTTTAACTGCGGCGAAGCGGCGAAGCGTCGTTTGGGCATCGAAGTAGATCGGGTAGGCAGGATCTGTCATCACGCTGTCCAGATCAGTGGTATATTTTTCGACACTGGTTTTTGCGATCAGCGCTTTGAGCTTCGTTTCGTTGCGACCGACGAGGATCGGGTCAGGCATGATGCATTCCGTCGGGCTGATTTTTACGCCCCCTTGTTTGATGATCGCGTCGATAGAACGAAGCAGATGCTGGTTAGTGCCCATGCGTCCGGTAACGCCGTTCATGATGATTCCGATGGTGTGTGTTTTCATAAGTTTTTGAGTTTTTTTGTTGGTCGGTTGGCCAGTTTTCAGTTGGTCAGTTTTAGTGTGTTAAATTTGTTTTTTGGTCGGTTATGGGTCGGAGTTCCGCCTATGGCGGTAGTGCATTCGCGGCCGCCTAAAGGCGGGACTCCAACCTATACATGTTTTGTATACGCTTCGATAATGTCGGCTAGGTAGGTTTCTTGATCGCGTGCCCAGTGGCGTGCTGAAAAGACTTCGACTTCGATCGGTCCATCGAATCCAGCAGATTCGACAAGTTGGCGAATGCCCCGGTTGTCGATGCAACCTTCGCCCATGAGTCCGCGGTCGTTCAGCATATCGGCGGTGGGGGTCATCCAATCGCAGACGTGGAAGCCTATGATACGTTTGCCGGCACGTTTGACTTCCTGCTCCAGGCAAGGATCCCACCAGATGTGGTAAACGTCGGCGGCGATGCCGACCCATTCGTCACCGATTTGGTCGAGCATGTCGTTGCACTGCCCGATGGTATTCACTGCGCTACGGCAGTCGGCATACATGGGGTGGAGTGGTTCGATCGAAAGCTTGACGCCGATCTGGCTGGCGTGTTCGACCAGGCTAGCGATGCCTTCGGTAATGTGCTTACGGTTTTCGGGGAGGCTGAGCTCGGGCTTGGCACCGCAGACGAGGACGACTTGTGGTGCACCCACGGCCGCCGCTTCATCCAAAGCTTTGATGTTGTCGTCAAAGGCGGCTTGTTTCTCGGTGCGGTTGAGATAAGGGTAGAATCCACTGCGGACGAGTGAGACAGCTTTAAGGCCGTGATCATCGAGCATTTTTTTAGACTCGGCCAAGGGGCGGCCTTCCAGCCATTGACGCCAGAGGCCTACGCCGGGCACGCCAGCGGCCGCGTATTTGGCACAAGCGGTGGGCAGATCCCAGGGCTTGGTAGTCATCGTGTGAATGGCGAGGCGAGATAGATCGTTCATGTGGATGCGGGATACGGGATGCGGGATGCGGGATGCGGGATGCGAGATACGGGATGTGGGATGCGGTTGGTTAAGGTTAAAAGCAGAGTGTTGGACGTTTAAAGTTGAGCGTTCGAGCCTGCGAGGAGTGCTTTCAGTACGCTTGCGTCTTCGAGGAATTGTCGGGGTGAGTCATCATTGACAAATTCAAGGATGACGAATCGGTCGCCTTCGAGTTGATGGATTGGCTCAAGGAAACTTTGCCATTTCTTGGTGCCGTCGAGGAGAGGATAGCGATTTTTGCTTGGGCGCAGAGTTCGATCAGCTCATCGACGGAGAGTTTTCGGAAAGCGATGGAGCAGATGCCGGAATATAACATATTTAGAAACGGTGAGTTTTTTCGAGGTGAATGATGCTGACCTCGCTGTCCTCGAGAATCTCGTAGCTATGTGCGAGAGCCGCATCGAACTTGAGGGCTTGACCCGGGGTGAGCAGGTGTGTTTCGCGGGGTAGGGTGATACGAATTTTGCCACTCCGCAGCCAGCAGATCTCAAATTCATCGCCGTGGGCTTCGGGCTTCGAGAGCTTGCCGCCACTTTTGGCTTTGGCTTGAAAACAGTCGATCCCCTTGAAACTGATTTTTTCAAATTCGAAGGGTCCGGAGGTATAGGCCTCGGCTTCTTTACAAGTCGCAGAGCAAGATTCCGCTAAGTTCAGGAGATCGGTGGCGGAGAGTCCAAAAACCCGAGCCAAGCGGTAGAGCGTATCCAGCTCGATCATGTTCTGGTTGCGCTCAAGCTTGGAAAGTCCGGCGATTGAGACGCCTGACTTCTGCGATACATCCTCCAAGGTCATACCCGCGCGTTTACGCAAATCGCGCACTACGGAGAAATCCAAGGCTAAATCGTTCGAGCTCATTTGACTTTTTAATTGCTCTGAAGATAAAATATGTCAACTGATTTATCACTAAAGTAAAAATATGGAGCCATTTCACATCAATACAGCGCTGGCTGCCTTCGGGTATGCGACGGCCGCGCTGATGACAAAGCAAGCCTTAGCCAAGGGGGCAGGCATACTTCGTATTTCATTTGTCATGAACTGGGTCTTTGTGCCCGTGTTTGCCTGTTTACTGTTTACGCATAGCGGAAACATCCCCTGGGAGCAGATTTACTTCCCGGTCTTGACTGGTTTGCTCTTTTTTCTGGGGCAGATCTTTACCTTCACTGCCATTCGTTTGGGCGATGTCAGCCTGCAAACACCAGTCATGGGGACAAAAGCTGTCTTTGCAGTTCTGATCGCGGTGCTGCTAGGCACAGAGGTGGTTTCGCTTCCGATGGCCTTCGCGGCTTTGGTGGCAATGCTTGGGGTCGCCTTTCTCGGGGTTTCCGGTGACGGAGCTGAGCGGGTTGGGCTGACCTTGACGCTCGCGTTGCTAAGTTCGTTGTTTTTTGCCGGATCGGATACCATGGTTGGCTATTATGCGGGCGACTTTGGCGTGCCTATGTTTTTGTTTCTGACAGTGCTCACCAACGCATTACTTTCTACTTTGTTAGTTCCATTTTTCGAGAAACCGCTGACGCAGATACCGGTTGCGGCTTGGCCATGGATTGGCATCGGCTGTCTGTTTATGGCCGGCCAAGCACTACTCTTAAATTATACATTAGGGCGCTATCAACATGTGGCTGCGGTCAACGTTATTTATAGCACTCGTGGACTTTGGAGCGTCTTACTCGGAGCATTGGCTTTGCGCCTCTTTTACAAGTCGGCTCCGTCTGCTCCAAGTCGTATCTTCTTTCTCCGCTTGGCGGGCGCTCTCCTTATGTGTGTCTCGATTGCCATTCTTTTTTACCCGCAATAATCAATACGAACATTTTTGAATTATGATCACATCCAATACTACCCCGACCGATGGTTTAAATACCATCCCTCAAGAAATTCTCGACCGACTCACACGTGTTGACATGCCTGCGGTGCGCGGGATTGATCCTTCGACCGAGTGCCTCGACCTTTCCGGTGTCGCGGTTCCTGTTTACCGATGCGAAGCACTCGTGCTCGGCAGCGGCGCAGCGGGCATGCGTGCAACGGTGGAGTTGCACCGGCGCGGTATTGATGTCTTGGTCGCCAGCACGGGGCTCTATGCCGGCACCTCTGCTTGTTCAGGCTCGGACAAACAAACACTGTACACCGCCAGCACCGACTACAAAGGCGATAACTTTATCAAATATGCGGAAAGCTTATGCTCCGGGGGAGCGATGGATTTCTCGACGGCTTACATTGAAGCGGTTGGTTCGAATGACGCCATCGGTGGCTTGCAGTTTATGGGTTTACCGCTCCCGAATGACGATCAGGGGGCAATTTTGCGCTATCAGACAGACCACGACGAAGCAGGGCGGGCTACGAGTTGTGGGCCGCGCACTTCTAGGCTGATGGTTAAGGTGCTGTTCGATGAGGCGCTGACTCTCGGAGCAAGGATCTTACCCAGTTGCAGTGGTATCCAGATTGTAAAAGAAAATATCGATGGTGATGAGCGTGTGTGTGGGGTCATCGCGCTACACCGTGAAGAAAAGCGTAATGACTACGGACTCATCTTCATACAGTGTGAAGATCTTGTCATCGCGACCGGTGGGCCGGGCGAATTGTATCGCGATAGTGTGTATCCGCATCATTGCTACGGCGGCCTTGGCATTGCGCTCGAGGCTGGCGTGGCGCTTTGCAACGTCACTGAGAGTCAATTCGGCATCGGTACGCCTCGCGCTAAGTTTCCATGGAACTTGTCCGGCACCTACGTGCAAGTGATGCCACGCATCTATTCGGTTGATGAAGCGGGCAACGAAATAAATTTTTTAAAAAGCTATTATCGAACGACCCGTGAAATGGTTTCGAATACCTTCCGCAAGGGTTACCAGTGGCCGTTCCATTCGCAGCGTATGCTCGAATATGGCTCTAGCCTCTTGGATTTGGCTGTCTATCTGGAGCAAAAAGCGGGGCGTAAGGTGTATCTTGATTTTTTGCGAAATCCGGATCCGGTCAACGAGGAGGAACCATTCTCGCTGGATGATCTCGATGCCGATGTGCGTGCCTACCTGGAGAACAACGGGGCGCTCGACGAATTGCCGATTGATCGCCTCCGCCGGATGAATCCCTTGTCCATTGAGCTCTACCGCATGCACGGTACGGATGTGGCTTCCGAGCCCCTGGAGTTCACCATGAATAATCAACACATGAATGGGGGGATTCTGATCGATGACTGGGGCAAAAGCAGCCTGTCAGGTTGCTACGCGATTGGTGAAGCTGCCGGTAGTCATGGGGTCACTCGGCCGGGTGGTGCAGCGCTGAACTCGGGACAAGTTTTTGGCAAGCGTGTTGCGGTGGCGATCAAGCGTTCACGTTTGCACAAAGATGCTTATGAGCCGGATGTGGATCAAATTAAGGCTTCGATCAAAAAATGTCTGTCCGATGCTGAGCAATTTTTAGACAGCGCGACTGGCCTCACGCCGAAGGCGATTAAGACAGAGATCCAAGCTCGAATGAGTGATCATGCGGGTATTATTTGCTCTGCGGACGATGTCAGCGGTGCGCTCGCTCAGGCTAAAGCGCTTCGTCGTCAGGTCGAGGCCAAAGGTATTCAGGTAAATTCGCCTTCGCTCGTGGGTTCTGCGTTTCGTTGGCGACAGATGGCTTGGGTCTCTGAGGCAGTTCTAACGGCACTCGATCACTACATCCAGGCCGGAGGCGGTTCACGCGGAGCCCGGGCGATTTGTTCAGAGGCCGGCACACGTTGCCCTGATGCTAATGGAGAAGACCTTACCCGTTTTCGCTTTATCGAAGAGAAGGCCAAAGACCGCGACGAAAAACTTGTTGTTAGTCGGGTAGAAGACGCTATCGCTGTAAGTGCTCTGTCTGTAAATCTTACCCCGGAAGTGAAACGCGAATTCTTTGAAAAAGGCTGGGGCGCATACCTGATTAAAGAAGGTTAAGTGATCGCAGATTCGCTGAATAGTAATCTTACCAATATTAAATCATCACCGAAGAAAATTAAATCAAATTATGTCTCAACTTGAACAATTTCCCATTATTCCAGTCATCGTTATTGATGATGTGGCGGATGCCATACCACTCGCCAATGCACTTTTAGAGGGTGGGCTGAATATCATCGAAGTTACTTTCCGCACGAAAGCGGCGGCGGGTGCGATTGAAGCGATTGCCAACGAGTTCCCCGAAATGCTAGTCGGCGCTGGGACCGTGGTCACATTAGAGCAAGCGAAGATCGCGATAGATTGCGGTAGTCAATTTGGACTCGCTCCCGGGACGGATCCGGAAACCATTGCGTATTTCCAAGAGCGTGCGAAGCCTTTTATTCCCGGGATTATGACGCCGTCCGATATTCAAACTGCCGTGAAGTCCGGCTGTAAGCATCTTAAATTTTTCCCCGCAGGTGCGGCAGGCGGACCGAAGTTGCTCAAGGCTATGGCGGCTCCTTATGCAAACCTAGGTATCAAGTTTTGCCCAACAGGTGGCGTCTCACTCGACAATATGAACGAGTATCTGACGATCCCTGAGGTCTTTGCGATCGGAGGTTCCTGGTTAGCAACGAAAGCTCAAATTGCGAATAAGGAGTGGGGCACAATTACGGCTCAAGTTCAAAAAGCACTGGGTCAAGCGTCACTGTTAGCCTGATGCGAAGTCGCGAATCAATCTATTTCATCAAGTGCCTTAAGTGCTTCGTTGCCCCGCGAGCACATTTATTAGCGTAGGAGGATTTAGTAGTTAACAGAATACTATTATGGTCTGAGAAGCATTTAAAATGAAACTTAAGCCTGATTTTGAGGCCGTGGCAGGCTGGCTGAACCGGAAGCAGTATGATGTTATCATGTATTTGCTTGCGGAGAACGAGATACTCAAAGAACAGCACGATAAGAAGGGTGTTAAAGTGAAGTTGAGCAATGCTCAAAGATACAAGTTGGCCAAGCGTTTGATCAGGACGGGGCGGCAGAAGCGCATGCGAAGTGCTCGAAGGGTAGAAGTCATTCGGGGTCTCTGTATTCAGTTCGCTGAAGTTCCTAGGAGTTCAGCGACGACAAAAGCATAGCGTCAAAATACTAGCGAATTCCTACCGTCGTATACAAGGTGCACTCTCAAACCTAGGCTACAGAGTGAGTATGACGACGGTCGGTAATATACTAAGAGCTCAGGGAATCGTTCCATCTCCGCTTCGTTCCGTCAAACTAGAGTAGGGTGTCCGCAGCAGAATGGCTATGCGGAGAGTTTCGTATCTGCTATCAACCGCGAGTGCATTGATCAGTATATTGAGCATTTTCACCATGAGCGAAATCATCAGGGACTCGACAATTTGATCCCTTTCCCAAATCAGCCACAAGCAGAGTCACAGAGCGGACAGGTCGTAAAAAGTGAACGGCTCGTTGGGCTATTGAACTACTATCACCACGAAGAAAAGGAGCTGGAAGAAGCAGCGTGATTTTTGAAACAATTACGGTCGAAGCGGCGTTTAAGATTCCCCGGATCTATTCAGCTGGGATTGATTTCGATCATTCGGTGATCGAATTAAAAATGGGCGAATTGCGCTGAATCCCTTTAAATAAGGGCTCTGGAGCTGTTAACCATCCCGACAGGGATGAGCTTGCAAAGCTGATTGAAGACGACAGTACTGTGTTTGGTTGGTTTGGGTTGTTTCATCACTTGGCTTCCTTGGTCGGAAGCCAGCCGAAGCCAACCACTTTTTATCACATCCCTATGGGATGGCTGTGTAATTAAATAGGCAATGATCAAAGCGACTGCGATTTGATCACGGGGTAGGGTTTAGGTATTCCCGGAATGTTTTAAGGGTCTTGGGGTCGCTATCGAGTTTCCAGTTGGGTTCGTTATTTTTGCGGTCGGCATAGTTATAGTAGATGAATCCGTGGAGGCGGTCGTCGGTTTGAAAGGATTGGAGGAATTCTTCCATCCACCTTGCTTTGAGGGGGCCGTGGGCAGTGCCGATCTCGGCGAGATAGAGTGGCTGCGGCCATTGACTCATTTTGGTAATACTCTGCTCGAAAATTTCGGTGTATTCCTGCCAGCGGTGCCATGGGCTGTGGTCGTCGCCAAAGTTATACCCATCTAGGCCGAGGAGCTGGACGTAGGCATCGCCAGGGTAGTAGAGTTCGATTGCGGTCAGCGGTTTGTTCGCATCCCACTCGATATTCGGTGAAAACATGAATTCGACGTTGGTGGCACCGGCTTCCTTACGGACTATTTCGTGTATCCGGCGCCATGCTCGGATGAAGGCCTCTGGCTGCTGGCCCCAAGCGAACCAGTCGCCGTTCATTTCAAAACCGAAACGAAGGACGACGCGGTGTTGGAAGTCTTTGGCCGCGATGGCCCAGTCTTTCCAGTATATGTCGTAATCGCCTTGGTTGATGCGTTTTAGCCAAGTGCGGTCTTTGGAGTCGCGTTCGCGCCATGTCCAAAGCTCTTGGCTGATCACGGTGGTGGCGGCGTAACTGTGGATGATCTCGGCGGTCGAGCGAGGGAATACCCGCCGTGTGCTGAGGTCTTGAAAAAACATGACATACTCCGGGCTGGCGCCGAATTGCTCAATTTGCTGTTGAAGTCCGGCTTCGAAGCGCTCGTCGCCCCAATGGATTTGGTAGATGCCCCAAGGCTTTTGGCTCTTGCCCTGGAGTTGGCTCGCGCAAAGTGCGAGTAATGGTATGAGGATGGCGAGTGTTGTCTTAATAATTCACTATAAATAGCGAGGTCGTGCAAAATGGGAAACGCATAATGCAGATTCTTTTTAGGGATATGTTTTTGAGGGAACCATTTGAGTCATGGCAAACCGCACTAGGTCGTTGGTAAAAGCCAGAGATGAAGCGTAAGAGATGGTGTATCGGTTTCGTTTCGAGATTGCCTATCGATGGGAATCGGGCATCGGTAGGTGTATGCATCAGACGAAGATTGAACTGAAGAATTTAGCTTTTTTTGCGCGGCACGGGCTCATGAAGGAAGAAGCGACGTTAGGGCAGCGTTTTCGTGTGGACGTGCGGGTGCTCTTGGATAGTTCGCTCAAACTGGAATCGGACACGGCGGCGGAGACGGTCAACTACGTGGAGTTGTATGCGGTGGTGAAAGAGATTTTCGAGGGAACGCGTTTTAATTTCATCGAGAGCTGTGCAGATACGATAGCGAGACAGCTTTTGGTGCGTTTTGATAAGGTGATGGAGGCGACTGTAGTGGTGAAGAAGCCATCGGTGCCGGTGGATTGTATTTGCGATTATTTTGCAGCGGAGGTGACTCGATGCCGCTAAGCACGGCGTATCTAGCGATCGGAAGTAATCTCGGGGATCGGCTCGCGAACATGCGCGAGGCGTTACGGCAACTGGAAGCTCCGGGGGACTTGCTTGTGCTGCAGGCGGGTCGGATCTATGAGAACCGGGCAATTGGAATGGGCGAGGCGGCACCTTTCCTGAATACAGTTATCGAGGTGAAGACGGCGTTGGAGCCAGAGGTGCTTTTAGAGCGATGCTTGCGAGTCGAGGATCAACTCGGGCGGGTGCGGACAGGGGTGTGGGCGCCGCGGACGCTGGATTTAGATGTGCTGCTTTATGATGATATACGGATGGAGTCGGCGACCTTGCGCTTGCCCCATCCGAGTATGTTGGAGCGCGACTTTGTCATGTTACCGCTACGAGATGTGGCGCCGGATCGGGTCCTGGCTGGTATGCGGGTTGCCGATTGGGCGAAGGCACTGGAGAGTGAAGAGCTGAGTTGCTTGAGCGAGCGCATCTGGACGAATCCGCAAGTGCGCATGATCGCGGCGGTGGCGTCGAATCGAGTGATCGGTAAGGACGGGCACTTGCCGTGGTCGATTGCAGAGGACTGGGAGTTGTTTTTGAAAAAGACGCTGGGCGGCATTCTGATCATGGGGCGATTGAGTTTTATGGAGATGGTGAAGGAGCCGACTTGGAAGCAGGATCGAACTTACTGGGTGGTGACCAGTCAACCAGAGCTGGTTGTTGACTACGGAGTCGTGGCTGTCGCGGCACTGTCTGAAGCGTTGGAGGCGACCCAGAGATTGAAACAACCGATTTGGATTTGTGGGGGCAGCTCGATTTATGCAGAGGGGCTGAACTGCGCGGATCAGTTGCACTTAACACGGGTCGAGGGCGACTTCGTGGGGGATACGTATTTTCCCGGTTGGGCGGATACTTTTAGAAAGCAAATTGCTTCAGTTGCTTCCTCGGACAAAGACCATGCATATCGTTTTGAAGTGTATGAAAAGTGAATGCTCTGAACCGTGTTTCGATGTTGATGAGCGAGAATGCCTGACTACGAAAGGTGCACACTTTTAGTTTAAGAACCCAATGGAATGAAAGATTGAGGGTGACGGCTATTAGGTGAATACTGCTAAGCAATGAAACCGAGTGTTGAGATTGAATATTGCCCGGGTTGTCGCTGGCTCTTGAGGGCTGCTTGGACGGCGCAGGAGTTATTGACGACGTTTGAAGCCGAACTTGGCGCAGTGGCGCTGCGGCCTTCTGAAACCGCGGGTATGTTCGCGGTGCGAGTTGATGGGATCGAAATTTGGGACCGAAATGAGCGTGGAGGTTTCCCTGAGATGAAGGAACTGAAACAGTTGTTGCGTGATGAAATCGCACCTGAGCGCGATTTGGGGCATAGTGATATCAGGAGTGCGGAGTGACGTTCAAATTCTGCAGTTTATGCTTTTAAAATCTGACTTCTCACTACTGACTTCCGTTATATGATCGCAAATTTATCAATTGAGGCTGCGGAGCAACTGTCGAGAGCTGTGGATGCACTCTCCTTTGCGGAGCCGACGACGCACGTGTATAATCCTTTGAATTATGCATGGCCGGGCCATCGCAGCTATCTAGAGAAACATGCGGATTCGAAGAAAAAAGTCATCTTCATGGGGATGAACCCGGGACCCTTTGGAATGGCGCAAACGGGGGTGCCCTTTGGCGAAATTTCATTTGTGCGCGACTGGATCGGTGTGCAAGAAACAATTTTAAAGCCTGAACATGAAAATCCGAAGCGTCCAATTGAAGGATTTGCTTGTGAGCGGAGCGAGGTGAGTGGTCGTCGTTTGTGGGGGCTTTTCAGTGAGCGGTTTGAGTCGGCTGAAGCATTTTTCAAGGACCATTATGTAGCAAATTATTGCCCATTGGTTTTCATGGAAGCGTCGGGACGTAACCGCACGCCGGATAAATTGCCAGCGGCGGAGATCGACGCTTTGTATTTACTTTGTGATGCGCATTTGCGTGCTTTAGTAGACGCGATGGAGCCGGAGTGGGTGATTGGAGTAGGTGCATTTGCGGAGGGGCGTGCGAAGTATGCGCTCAATGGATCTGCCGTCAAAATCGGGCGCGTGCTGCATCCGAGTCCAGCGAGTCCTGCGGCGAACCGAGGATGGGCGGAGCAAGCGACGCGTCAGTTGATGAACTTGGGAATCTGGACGGATTAATTATTTGAGTATCTGCATTACGAATACAGAAACTTTTACCTCTAATTGGGTAAAGTGTCAGGCGTGTCGCTCTTAAAGAACCCTATACTTTTTCTTGTAGTGCTTTGGATAGGATGTCTCGGAAAGAAAGGATACCGGCAAGGGTTTTATCCGGGTTGCAGACCAAGAGTTTGTTACTACCTCCGCGCACCATTGTTTCGAGGCAGTCTTCGATTTTTATGTCGGGCTGAATCGTTGGTAAATGTCCATACTCTAAAGCGTCGATGGTTGTATTTTCTTCGAGGCCTTTGACTTGCACGAAATTATAAAAGTCTTCGCGGGTAACGACTCCAATTAAGGTATGATCGACATCGATGAGCGGGTAGAAGCTGTGTCGCTCGTTGTTGAAGCGCTGTAGGGTATCGACGATGCTATCCGTTTTCAGGATGCAAGTGACGTGTGCGGTCATGAGTTCGCTTGCTGGTTGCTTGAGTATTTCCGCCGGTAAGGTGGAGAGCATCTTATCGATTTCCTTAGAGGTGCGATATTGACTGGAAGACTTTTGCAGCATACTTCGCATCGCGGTGCTGTTTTCAAGGATGGCTTTAAACTCGTCACTACCGAGGCCAATTAGTGAGCTGTCTTCTGTCGCGGTAGCATTGAAGCGCCATTGTTCGTCACTGAGTAGTGCGCGCTCTCCGAAAAATTCTCCTGTACTCACGCGTTTAATCAGTTCGCCTTCATCGTTTGTCAGTTCGATGCAACCTTTTTTGACTATATAAAAAGAGAAGGCGGGTTCCCCTGATCGAAAGAGAACGTCACCTTTTTGCAAGTGAGCTTCTTGTAGGTTTTTAGTGAAGCGTGGACTTAGGAGGTTGATGTCTCTTGGGAAAAAGAGGTCTAGGGTCCAATCTATGAGGACGCGTAGTTTCCGATCGAGGCCAGGTAGCTTTGAAAGATAAATTGTGCGCCACATCCACCAAGCAAAGAATCCCGAAAAACGCATCCCCATGACTTCGGCGACGGCGGTGTGGTGACCGATTGCGGCGAGTTCGCCGAGCCCTTTGAAGGTAAACGGTTTGACTGGTTCAGTTCGAAGAAAAGCGTTGAGGTTCTTACCTAGGAGTGCTCCCTGGCGCATGGCGAACTGTGCGTTAGATGGGCAAATGTCGCCGTTGGGCATAGGGACGGCAGCGCAGTCGCCCGCGGCCCAGAGCCAGTCGTAGCCTTTTACCTGCATTGTATCACTCGTGGGGATACGTCCGTGGATTGCCTCCAGCCCGGTATCTTCAATTAGTTTTGTTACGATCGGGTGTGGTGCATTGCCGACGGTTGAGACGACGGTATTAGACTCGATGGTGCTGCCATCGCTTAGAAAGACCTGATTTGCAGTAAGTGCTTTGACTCTACAGTTGAGTATGATGTTGAGGCCTCGTTCGCGCAGTTTTTTCTCGGCGTATTTACCCAGACTTGAGCTGAGTGTTTGCAAGAGGTGATCGCGGCTGTGCACGAGGTAGACATTGAAGTCGTCGGCTCCAACATTGCTGTAGTATTTGTTGATTGCCTGAAAGAGGTCGAGGATCTGTCCAGCTGTTTCTACCCCGGAGTAGCCTCCACCGACGACGACAAAGGAGAGCAGGCGCTTGCGGCGTTCTGGGTCCGTGACGAGGTTGGCTTCTTCGAAACGGGCAAGCACGGCAGAACGGAGCTTCATGGCGTCGCCCACGTTTTGCATGAGGTAAGCATGCTCGGCCATACCCGGAACACGACTGAGATCGACCTTGGCTCCGAGCGAGACGACCAAGTGCTTGAAACGGATGACAATCGGGGGCGAAAAGGGCCCGGGCCGGATTGTCAGTTGCTTATTTTTGACGTCGATTTTCTCGACTTCAGCTTTGTAAATTTCGAGGCCTTTACAGAGGTGGCGTATCGGGTTAATGACGTGGCGTGGAGAGATCGAAGCACTGGCAACTTCCGGCAGCATGGGTTGAAATACCATGTAATTCTCATCAGCGATGAGTCCAATCCTACTGCGTGAGCTCTTGGCGAGTGTTTTAGCGAGGGCTTGACCGCAGTAGACTCCGGCGAATCCGCCGCCTAGGATTGCGATTTCAAGATCTAGCGTCTTTATGTTTCCCATAATACATGTATACAAAAACCAGTGAACAGTGGCAAACCAGAATCGATGAAAGCAAAATTAGGTAATGATAATGAAAGAAAGGTAATTGAAGCGAAAGCGCTGAGTGCGCTGAAGCGACGTTTACCGGGACAGGTTCTTGTTGACGATGAAAGCCGTTTTCGTGCCTCATTGGACAATCTACGACTTTCTTTTTTACCTACCGCAGTGATTCAGGTTAAAGAAGCCAACGATGTGGGCAAAGTGCTTAAGCTGGCGAATCGTTTCGAGATACCCGTGACCGCACGCGGTGCGGGATCTTCGGCTACCGGCTCGGCGGTCCCGTTGCACGGAGGCTGGGTGCTGGATCTATCTGCGCTGAAATCGATGAAGATTGATACGGTCGGGCGGATTGCGACGTTGGGTGTGGGGGTGGTCACGGCTGAGTTTCAAGCGGCGGTGGAAGCGATGGGGCTGTTTTTCCCTCCAGATCCTTCATCTAAGAAATACTCGACGATCGGCGGTAATGTGGCCTGCAATGCGGGAGGGATGCGTTGCGTGAAATATGGCGTGACTCGGGATTATGTGCTTGGTTTGGAGGGATTTTTGGCGAATGGAGAGCCGTTTACATTCGGCCTACCACTGAAGAAATATGTTTCAGGCCTGAATCTTCGCGATTTGTTGATCGGTTCCGAAGGGACGCTGGGCGTGATTACATCGGTGAATATTAAGTTGATCCCGAAGCCAGATAAGCGCTGGACTGGAATGTTTGCTTTTAAGTCGGAAGCGACGGCGTTGAAGGCAGTCGTTGGTTTGTTTAAGGCAGGGATTAGTCCATCGATTTTGGAGTTCCTGGATCGGCAGACAGTTGGCTGTGCCGAAAAATATACGGAGAAAGCTATCTTCGAAGGTCACTCAGGCGCATCGATTTTATTGATAGAGTTGGACGGAAAATCTGCAGAGGTGCGTGTGCAGCGAAAAGCTTTACTGGAGTTTATGGAGGGGCTGGGCAAGTCGCTGGCGCACCGAGAGGCGAAGACGGAAGCGCAGGCGGAAGCACTTTGGCAAGTTCGGCGCACTTGCTCGCAATCGATGTTTTCATTGGCCGATACGAAGTTGAATGAAGATGTAGTCGTGCCGCTGGAGAAGCAGGCCGAGTTGATCCGATACACGCTTACGCTTAAAAAAGAAGTGGGACTGGCGACGCCGACTTTTGGTCATGCGGGTGACGGGAATTTACACGTGCACATCATGTATAATCGTGGGAGTAAAGTCGATGCGAAGAAGGCAAAGGTAGGGATCACCAAGCTGATGAAGAAGGTCGTAGAGCTCGGTGGCGTGATCACGGGTGAGCATGGAATCGGACTCGCGAAGATTCCGTTTATGTCGATTCAACACTCTAAGGCTGAGATTGCGGCGATGCGTTCGGTCAAGGACGCGCTGGACCCGAAAGGAATTTTAAACCCGGGGAAAATTTTTGAACCATTCGAAGTGTGGCAGCATACTCCGGTTGAGGTTAAACTGCCTTGGGATCATCGGTGAGAAACATTCAACTCAATTGGTGAATTAAGATTTTCTTGGGTGTGGGTTTGCCTGCGGGGCGTTTCATGCTTGCGCGGTCGGGTTGTCTCAAAACGAGCTATTGGTGCCAAATCAAATGAAAAGCATGGGAGGGACGCTGTCCTCAGCGTCTTTTCGCCGAGATTTGGTCGCGCTTAAGCCTAACTGAAGCGCTGGCATTCGACCAACTCATGCCAGGTGGGACAAGCGCCCTCCCTTAAATACACCTTTCCGCAGGGACGCGCTCCCGCGTGTCCGCTAGACGCATCGCCGAGGCGTCCGTCCTGCCTTGCCTGCGCGGTCATGACGGAGCATGACCCTCCATTAAGTTTTTTGAGGAACGCGCACCCGCGTGTCCGCTAGACGCATCGCCGAGGCGTCCGACCTGCCTTGCCTGCGCGGTCATGACGGAGCATGACCCTCCATTAAGTTTTTTGAGGGACGCGCTCCCGCGTGTCCGCTAGACGCATCGCCGAGGCGTCGTCCTGCCTTGTTCTGAATTTCTGAAAGTTTGAGACAGGCTCGGGAGCCTGACTCTCCTTTAATATCGCTTTCAAAAGGTTTGCTCCTTAAAGAGCAGTTTCGAGTCCACGGATTGAACAAGTTATTAGCTCATACCTTTTTCGAAATGGTATAATTTGTCGTGCTTCTATTTAATAGAAACGTCGTCGAAACCAGAAAGCTACGTTTACCAGAGCGATCATGACGGGGACTTCGACTAGTGGGCCGACGACCGCGGCAAAGGCGACTCCCGACCCTATGCCGAAGACTGCGATGGCCACTGCGATAGCTAGTTCAAAATTATTACTCGCTGCGGTAAAGGAGAGTGTCGTGCTCTGTTGGTAGTCGGCACCGGCCCAATGGCTCATTAGAAAACTCAGAATAAACATGATTAGGAAATAAATTCCCAAAGGCAGGGCGACGCGTAGAACATTAACAGGTTCATTCAGGATCTCTTCGCCTTGAAAACTGAACATGGCTACGATCGTGAAAAGTAGCGCGATCAGTGTAATTGGGCTGATCGCCGGAATAAACTTCTCGTGATACCAGTCGGCACCTTTTAGCCTTAAGCCAATCCAACGAGTGGCCATGCCTGCCCCGAATGGAATACCCAGGTAGATGAACACACTTTGAGCAATCGCTTTCATGGTGATCTCGACCACGCTTCCTCCCAGTCCGAAAACCGAGGGGAGCCAGGTAATGAAAATCCACGCATACAAGCTGAAGAATAGGATTTGGAAAACAGAGTTAAAGGCAACGAGGCCCGCACAGTATTCAGTGTCACCCTCAGCCAGATCGTTCCAAACGATGACCATCGCAATGCAGCGTGCTAGACCAATCAAGATCACCCCGGTCATGAGTTCCGGATAGTCGGACAAAAAGAGTATGGCCAAGCCGAACATCAAGATGGGTCCAATGATCCAATTCTGTAATAAGGATAGCCCTAAAACTTTAAGATTCCGGAAGACTTGCGGTAGGTTTTCGTAGCGCACTTTAGCCAGTGGCGGATACATCATGACGATGAGGCCGATCGCGATCGGTAGGTTGGTGGATCCTATCTGAAATTGCTCCCAGAACGCATCAGAGTTTTTCCAAAAAGCACCGAGCCCAACGCCCACGGCCATCGCTAGGAAAATCCATAGAGTTAGGAAGCGATCCAGAAAACCTAGTCGTTTGGTAGGCGAACAGCCGATGACTTGTGTGTTTCTCATTTCGACGAAGCTTAAGTGAGACTATGGTTTGAGTGCTTCCCGGTAACCCGCGGCGTAGGCCTCGAAGACGAGTTTGATCTCGTCGCGGATGCGGCGGAAAGCATCGAGTTCGGTTTCGCCCTCGCGCTTTGCATGAGGTGGATCTTCAAAGCCCCAGTGGTAGCGGGTAACCTTTCCGGGAAAGGTCGGGCAGGCTTGGTCGGCATTGCCACAAACGGTAATGACGGTATCAATGCCTTTGTCCAAGTAGATGTCGACGTGGTCTGAAGTATGGCTGTGTGCGTCGATGCCGATCTCGTCGAGCGCGACCAGAGCCAGTGGATGCACTTGGCCCTTTGGCTTGGAACCTGCGCTAAAGACCTCAAAAAGGTCGCCGGCGACGGCGCGTAAGATGCCTTCAGCCATGTGACTGCGGCAAGAGTTTCCAGTACAGAGAATGAGGACTTTGTTTTTCATGTGCGGGATGCGGGATGCGGGATTCGAGATACGGGATGCGGGATGCGGGATTCGAGATACGGGATGCGGGGTGCGGAATACGAGATTCGAGATTCGGGATTCGAGATGCTTGAGTTTACTCGTTATAGATGGAAGGGTCTTCGTTGAGTGTCGTGTTACGTTGATTTTCGACTGCAGTTATAAAGCGGTTAAGTTTACCGCCAAGTTGATTTAGACTTCTGTGGAGCTTTTCATAGAGTAAGTTGTCGGTTAAAGAGTTTGTTTCATAGAGTGTCTCAAGATGGTCGATTGTTTCGTCGCAGGATGCGTGTGCGAAGGTAAGGAAACGAATGAAATCATTTTTGTATCTCCTTCGCCCGTAGCCTTCGACGATGTTTGATTTGATCGACTTCATTGAGCGTCTGATTTAGGAAGCTTCTTCGTAGGCTTCAAATTTTGGTAATTCGCGAAGCGTCATCTGGTGAATCTCGATTGTGTGGCCGCGTGCAATCTGCCAAATCTGTAAGTCTTTATAGCTCATTGTAACTTTATATTATCCCGCATCCCGCATCCCGCATCCCGTATCCCCATATCTCACATCACCTTCGCCAGAAGGTTCAGCAGATAGCCGGTGAAAATGATGCCAATGCTGGTGACTGCGAAGAAGATCGCGATGAGCTTTAAGTGCATGGTGCGCCGAAGCATGATGGCTTCGGGCAAGCTGAGTGCGGCCATCGCCATCATAAAGGCAAGGGCAGTGCCGAGCGGAATACCTTTTTGGAAGAGGACAACCGCTATTGGAACGATTGCGGCGCAGCTTCCATACATGGGCACACCTAGAACGGTGGCCAAAGGAACCGAGAAGATGCCCGTCTTTTGGATCATTGCATGGATGGTGTCGGCGGGCACGTAGTTGTGGATCAGTGCGCCAATGCCGACCCCGACCAGCACCCAGATCCAAATTTGGCGAATAATGGTGACCGATTCTTCGAATCCGTAGCGGATGCGCTTCGTCAAGGTGTATTCGACAAGTTCGCTTTTCTCTTGCGCGCTTTGTAGAATATCGGCTTCCAGATACTTTTCCAATTTCAGCTTACCGATGACTGCGCCGGCGATGATACCAATTAGTAATCCACTGATGACATAAGCGAGCGTTACGGGAAGCCCAAATTCACCAATCATCAAGATAACCAGGTATTCATTGATGAGTGGCGAACTAATCAGAAACGAGAAGGTCACGCCGAGGGGAACGCCTGCTTTGAGGAAACTGATAAAAATGGGGATCGAAGAGCAGGAGCAGAATGGGGTGACTGCGCCGAAAATCGCGGCGACGGCATTGCCCCAGAGCCCACCTTTACTCATCCAAGCCTTGAGTCGATGTTCGGGCAGGAAGGTGCGCACGACGCCGATTATGAAAATCATTACCGCCAGTAACAGAAAGATCTTTACCGTATCGTAGATGAAAAAATGGAGCGCTCCAGTTAGACGCGATTCCGGATCCATTCCAATCCAGTCATAAATCAGAGTGTCTGTGAGTTTGGTGAGCATTTATAGACGGGATGCGGGATGCGGGGTACGGGATGCGGGATACGGGATGCGGGATGCGGCGGGATACGTGGTGGCTCTTGAGGCGGGCACAGACAGAAATGTCTGTGTCACGTGGGCTAGGGCAAATCAGGAGATTTGCGTGCCCGGGCTAGCAGCATTTATTGCCTTTGCTGTCTTTGCCGCAGCAGGAACCGTCTTTGGCTTTGGCCTCGGCTTTTTCTTTCATGCCCGCATCCAATTTGTTGATAATACGGGCGAAGAGGCCGGGCTTCTGGGTAGTGGTTGGTTTGAGAGGTGTGTCTTGTTTGTTGCTCATAGATTCGATGTTTAAAGTGATTAGCAGCAGTTGGTTGCTTTGCAGAGTTGAATGGGAGCTTCGGTCTCGCCTTCCTGGAGACGGGTAATTAATTCGGCACGGTGGATGCGGTCGACTTGTAGTTGATTACATTCTTCGCAGTCAGCGTTGAGCAGGTATTCGATGTTGGCACGGATCAAGCCGTGAAGTGGTTTAGTCAAAGCATAAACCATCCAGGTGCCTTGGCGACTGGCTTCTAGGAGTGAGCGCTGCTTCATGTAGGCGAGCTGTTTGGAAATTTTAACCTGCGACTCGCCGAGTATTTCCTGAATATGACAGACACAGAGTGGCCCCGCGTCGAGTAGACTGAGGATACGCAGACGCTGTGTGTCCGCGATGCACTTGTAGATATCTGAGGCTTCCATTCCTTTATATTCTACATTTAGTATATACTGTCAATGGTATATTACAATGAATAATGAATAATGACTTAGGAATTGGAGGAGCCTATGCTTTGAAATACTCTAAGTAGAGGTAGGCGCTCGCCATGACGGTGAAAAAGACGAGTCCGGACCAGCTTATGATACTGAGCATTTTTCCAGGGCGATCTTTTTCGGGGACATTGGATCCGCGCATGACTTTGAAGTTAATGTATGCGAGGATGGGTGAGGTCAGGAAGGATACGATTGCAGCGAAGCTTAGGAGGGCGAGTAGGTTTTCGACAAAGCGCAGGACAACGATGCTCGCTGCGATGGTGGAAAGAATAATCCATGCTTGGTTGATCTGTAGATAGCGTTGAGGACTTTGTTTTTTGAGCAGAACGCAACATGCCGCAAGCGATCGTGGGTAACCGTCGAGGCAGGTAAGCGTGGTGCTGAACATGGTAATGAACGCGGCGGTAAGGATGAGGAGCTTAGACCAGTCACCGATCGTCGCGGTGTAGAGTGCGACCAGTTGTTTCGAAAAGCCGATGCCGCTGGCAGAGAAAGTTTCTCCGGTGCCGTGCATGACGAGTGCCCCGAGGGCGACGAAGAGGATGGCGAGAATCGTAGCGGCTCCGTAGCCGAGGTAAAAATCGATGCTGGATTCTTTAATGGTCGCGGTGTGGCCGGTTTGTTCTTTGCGACTAAACATCCATAAAGAAGACCAGGCTGAAAGATCGATAGGGGCGGGCATCCAACCAAGTAGGGTTATAATGAAAGCAAATGACGCGAGCGTGTAAGGGCTGGGTGTAACGAAGTCAGCTGGAACTGTAGGCCGGTTCGTTAATGCGAAAACTACGGCTAGGACCGTGGCGATGGAAAGAAACGTGATGATCGCTTTGGCTAGACCATCAAGCACTTTGTAATGCCCTAGAAGTAAGATGAGTGAGCAAACTACAATGATGCTGGCTGTCAGTTGGGGGACAGAGAGTGCGGTGATTCCGTACCCGGAGAGTAAGGCACCACTGAGCATTCCGACGGCGGCAATGTTGATCGTGCCGGTTAAAATATTGATGCCAAGAAAGATCCAAACGTAGGCGGTGCCCTGACGTTGGTAGCCAGCAAGGAGGCTTTCGCCCGTGGCGGCGGCATAGCGCTGACCATACAAAAAGAACGGGAATTTGAGTAGATTTGCGAGCAGGACGAGCCAAAGCAAAGACCAGCCAAATTCGGCGCCGGCCTTAGTCGACCACACCAGGTGAGAGCCGCCGACCGCAGCGCAGGCGATCAGAATGCCAGGGCCAATTGCTTTCCAGAGGTTGTTCATGTGTGCGTGTAGGGGGGAGGTTGTGAGTGGCTAGTGGCACAGACATTCTTGTCTGTGTTTCGGGATTTATCACAGACATTCTTGTCTGTGTCACTATATTATTAAACAAGTTCGGCGATGGAGCCGAAGTCGGGGTCGTAGAGGCGTTTGTAGGTGCGGACGGCGAGGCCGTCGGTTAAGCCGGCAATGTAGTCGCAGAGTCGGCGCTTGCGGCCGGATTCAGTTGTTTCTGTGGCGAGCAGTTGCTGGACCTGAACGGGAAGTAGTTGGAGCTTCTCCGATTCGGTGAAGGCTTCAAAGAGACGCTGTAATATATAGCCGCCTTTGAATTCAATCTGTTGGAGTTGCGGTGTGCGGAAGATGAGTTCGTAGGCGATTTTTTTATAGAGCTTGGATTCTACTTGTGCGCTTGGATCGATTTCGAGGTCGAAAGCATGCCTGTGGGTTTGATCGCTGAGGAAGTCGGCGCGCGGCTTAAGAGTGCAGGCGTGGACGAAGTTCCCGATACGGCTGCCGAAGTAGGGCTCGTAGCTGTTCTTACGAATCTTATTGGTCAGCTTTTCCACGAGCGCGCTCTGATTCTTATCGAGCTCGTTTGCCTCGGCCCATTCGGTTAGGCTGCCGATGGTGACATAGCGAGCGTGGATACCATCGACTATATCGTTGAGCGAGTAGGCGGTGTCATCGGCCCAGTCCATGATCTGACACTCGATACTTTTGTAGTGATTGAGTGCGTTTGGATTGTTGAGTTCTGCTGGGATCTCATGGTCACCGAATACCGTCTCACGCCAATTTGCTTGGGTGTCGTATATAAAGTGGTTCTTGGGGTAAACCGCTTTGCCGCTGGGGTCATGTTTAATCGATTCGGTGTAAAGGGATTTGTATTTGAGGACACCATCGAGGAAGGCGCGAGTCGGCGCGATGCCTTTGGTTTCTCCCGGGCGTTCGTAAATGAGCTCTGTTAAAATGCGGAGCGTTTGGGCGTTTCCTTCGAATCCGCCGTGTGGTTGCATGAGTGCATTCAGTTTGCGTTCGCCGATGTGGCCGAAAGGTGGGTGGCCGAGGTCGTGGGCTAGGCCTACCGCTTCGGTCAGATCGGGGTCGATGTAGAAATCCTTGGACAGGTGCTTCGAGCTGGCTTTAAGAAAGTCGCAAATCGACCGGCCAATTTTGGCGACTTCAATGGAGTGTGTGAGCCGCGTGCGGTAGAAGTCATATTCGCCGGATTGAAAGACTTGTGTCTTCGATTTAAGACGGCGAAAGGGGTAGGAGAAAATGATTCGGTCGCGTTCGATTTGAAAGACACTTCGGTATTCAGTTTCTGAAAGTGGCACCTCCGGGAAACGTTCGAGGTCAAATTTATTGTAGAATTGATTGGGCATTTTCTTTAGCCTGATTAGGATATTCAGTCAGAATAATTAAGATATCTTTCACAACAAATAAATACCCCTATGAAATCCCCAAAAAAAATATTAGCGCTGATCCCGATATTCGGGATTTGTTTTCTGACTACTGAGCTATCAGCTCGCATTGGAGAGAGTCGTCAGAACATTACATCACGTTTAACGGAGTCAGGGGGACTCCTAATCCGGGACAATGAGATTATCGATGAGCGCATGCGTAAAATGCCTTACCATGAATACATGCGTTTTCTAGAGAATACAGCGGTTGTTGAGATTTACTATAAGACATTTGATGGAAGCCGCCCCATACTTTCAGATATCACTGTTAAAAGAAGTCCTCCAGGATGGGAGCTTCACGTCATTTATATGAATGGGAAGTCGGTTCTAGAGGCTTACTCGAGCTCAGACAAAATATCTGAATATGAAACGAATCAGATATTGGCACTGAATTCCGGGGGGTCGCGTTGGGAGCGTTTTGATGCCAACGCAGCTGCTACCGGAACCGAAGGAAAGGTAGTGTCCGCTTTTGGTTTTTCGATGCAACGCAGTGATGAAACGGTCAGAGCGAACTCCTCTGGGAAAGGTGGATTAATGATCTTTTCCGCTCAACTGGATACGTTTCTTGCTAATGCGAAGCAATCTAATCTGCAAGAGGATGCTCCGATCAGCACGTCCGGATTCTAGTTTTTGATCTTACGGGTTGAAAAATCTTTAATCGAAGTCTCTTTTATTTCGTTTAATATTTAATGTTATGGCGAAAGATTGGCTTGAAGGAATAGAAGATGAATATGACGTAGTTGTGGTCGGCTCTGGCTTGGGCGGATTGACGGGTGCGAACTATCTGGCAAAAAACGGGCACAAGGTGCTTTTGCTTGAGCACCACTACCAATTTGGTGGCCTAGCTACTTGGTTTAAGCGTCCGGGGGGGCATATATTTGATATTTCGCTGCATGGCTTTCCGCATGGGATGGTGAAGAGTTGCCGTAAATATTGGACGAAGGAGATCGCGGACTCGATTCACCAACTGAAAGACGTGCGCTTTATCAATCCACAGATGAACGTATGGACCAGTTTTGACCGTGAAGACTTTACCAATATTTTGGTCAATGATTTCAAAGTAGATCGCGAGAAGGTAGAAGCCTTCTACACGCACTTACGGAAAATGAATTTCTACGATGACAATACCCAGACAACGGGTGAGATGTTCGAAGCGTTTTTCCCCGGACGCACGGATGTGCACCGCTTGTTGATGGAGCCGATTTCGTATGCCAATGGGTCACATGTCGATGATCCTGCGATCACTTACGGAATTGTTTTTTCCAACTTTATGAGTAAAGGCGTTTTCACTTTCCAAGGTGGCACCGATACCTTGATCAAGAAGATGGTCGCGGAGCTTAAAAACAATGGCTGCGAAGTGCGTAAGTGCGCGCTTGTTGAAGGAGTCGATGTGGACGACGGTAAAGTCGTCGGCGTGCGGGTCCGGAGTCAAAATACGGGTGACGAGGTATTCCCAGTGCGTTCGGTCAAATGTAGAGCCGTTCTTTCAAACGCTAATGTGCGTAACACGATCGAGTATCTGGTCGGGGAAGATAAATTTAGTGAAGACTTCGTGGCCGAGGCTAAGGCAGTGCGCAACAACACCAGTAGCTGCCAAGTTTATATGGGCATCAAGAAAGGTGAATCGATTCCGAATATAGGGGACCTTGTATTCACTTCGAAGGCGCCCGAGTATACGATCGACGAGCTGACTTCGATCAAGACGAGCAGTCACACCTTTTCGGTTTATTATCCGGAGACGCGTCCGCATCTTTCGCAAGAGCGCTACACGGTGGTGGCTTCGCTCAATGCGCGTTGGGATGAGTGGAACGATCTATCAGAAGCAGACTATCAAGCCGAAAAAGCGCGCATGTGTGAAGAGTGTGTGAGTAGTTTAGAGACGTTCATCCCCGGGGTGCGCGATAAGATTGATCATATCGAGGCGGCGACACCTCGCACTGTGAACCACTACACTAAATCGATGCAAGGCACGTCATTCGGAACCAAGTTTGAAGGTCTCAAGGTGTCTATGGAGCTCTCCGAACAAATCGAAGGCCTTTACCACGCTGGCTCGGTCGGCATTATTATGTCCGGCTGGCTGGGTACGATGAATTACGGAGTGATCACGGCGAACAAGATGGATAAGTGGCTCTACGAGCAGGCGAAGCTGGAAACGGTTTAAAGTTTCACCGCAAAGACGGCTTGTATCTCGACCGTAGTGTCTTTGGGTAGACCCGTGACGGCGACAGCGGCGCGGGTATGGCGGCCACGTTCTCCGAGGATCTCAACCATGAGGTCGGAAGCACCGTTAATCACGGCTGGACTGTCGGCGAAACCTGGCACGCCGTTGACGAAGCCGTTGAGCTGAATGACTTGCTCGATTAGGTCGAGGTCGCCGAGAGCGGACTTGGCGACGGCGAGAAGATTGAGCGCGCAGACGCGGGCGGCGGCTTGCCCATAGGCGATATCGCGCTCGGCTCCGACTTTTCCGGTATGGGTCATTTGCCCATCGACGAGGCAGATTGCGCCGGAAACGTAAAGTAAGTTGCCTACTTTAAGTGAGGCAACGTAGTTGCCTGCAGGTGCGGGCGCTGAGGGGAGGGTGATGCCGAGTTCGGCGAGGCGTTGTTCTATTTGCATGGGAAAATCGCTGTTGGTTGTTCGAGTTTTAGATGCTTATTTGAGTTATTCGATTATACAGAATAGTTGTGACCGTTCATCGTCCAACCATCAATTTCAGTTGATATGGCGTTGACTCAGCATTTACTAACTTATTCGTAATTGTAATCTGATGGCTTTAAAAAAAACAACGACTTGGGCGCTTCTCTTGGTCCTTTCCATTGCTGCTGCGCTGAGCTATCCCGCTTATCGCCAGATACGGATGTGGCGTGCCAGCAGCATGGCTGCGCAGGCTGAAACAATGCTGGACACTCCAGAGTTCATGAGTCGTGCCTGGGAGTTGGCACACGCAGCTAATGCACTAGCGCCCAATGACCCGGAAATCGCTCGTATATTAGCGCGCGTGTATACCTTAGGGGATCCTGCTTCAGCTTATCCCTTGTGGGAAAAGGTAGTTGAATTATCCGACGAAGCCCCTGAAGACCGCTTAGAACTCGCGAAGGCTTACCTGCGCGCGAACTTGTGGTCGGAGTTTGAAGCGGAAATAGCAGCCCAACGCAAAGATCAGCTTCATCTGGGTCAACTTGATTTTCTGCAAACTCAGGCTGCTGTTGTGCAAGGCAATTACGAAGCAGCACTTCAGATGGCGACCGCTCTGGTAGCCAAAGGAAACGCCCCCCACGAGGCCGACGCTCTCTTCTTTCAATTGTCACGTATCTCAGCGGATACTGCGGTGCGTCGTGCGGGAATTGATCATTTGCGCAAAATCGCAACAGACGATGGTCTTCGCCAGGAAGAAGCTCTTAAAACGCTCGCTCGCTTACCGGACCTTAATGTAGCCGATGTCAATCAACTGATTCGCATCATCGATGGCAGCGATAATCCCAGCCGCGATATTCGCTTACTTGCTGAAGAATTACGGCTCAGACTACCCGAAACCAAAAAAAATACGATTTACGAGCGAGCAAGCTCGTTTTTTGAGCTGAACGACCCGGCCGAATTGGTGCTATTCGGTCGCTGGCTAAATCGCCATGGACTCCATGAATTTAACCGACTTGCAATTACAAATGAAAGCGCCATGGCCCGTCAGGATTTGTTTCTAATCCTTCTTGATGCCATGGCCTTGGATGGGCAATGGGAGGTTATTCGTAAATTTCTCGATGCTCCCCGTGTCCCCGTTGAAGACTATTTGCGAGAGTTTTTCAGAATGCGTACATTTTATGAAATGGGTGACATGCGTCGTGCACGGCTTTCATGGGATCAGGCGCTTGTCGCTGCGGCAAGAGAGAGCCCAAAGCTGTATTACCTAGCGAACAAAGCCCGTCAGCTTGAGTTGCCTGAGTTTGAAATCGCAGCTTTAAGGCGCGTAGTCGAATCACCGGAGATGCGTGAAAGTGCTTTTAAAGCTTTGCTGGCCGTTCTCCAAAAGGAGGGCAGGAGCTCCGACCTACTCGCAACAATGCTCCAGTATGAACAATACTTTCCTGATAATGGCGACATAGGTAACGACGCTCTATATCTCGGTTTTCTGATCGATAAACCCCCAACTGATGCGATAGCGAAAGCGCAGGAGTTGCTTGAATCGAAGCCTAATATTTTGGCCTACCGGATGACCTTGGTTCTTGGATTACTCACTCAAAACCGCTCTAAAGATGCGCTTGATCTGCTCGTGGAGCTGTCGGTTAATTGGTTTGAAGTTCGGGATCGTTGGCGATTGCTCGCGGCACTAGCTCTGGATCGAGAAGGCTTCCACGCTGATGCCAAGACGCTCGTTGCCGAAATCAACCCATCTAGTTTACTTCCGGAGGAACAGCTATTTTTCGAAGAAATTAGCGCTGCAAAGTGATGATTCCCCTCAGATGTGTTGTAGGATCGGCTTCTCGCAGAGAGCCGGTGCCATCTCGATTAAAATATAGGCTCTCTGTGAGAAGCCCGTCCTACAACAATTTTTGCGCTGAAAATAATAACACCGGAAAAAGTCAAACAGTGGTATAGTACTATATGTATGTAAACTGCTGTGATGGATAAGGACTATTGCCTTCGCTTTAAAGAAAGAGTATTCAACAATATGATACGATGCTTTTGAACATTCGCGTACATTTACTAGTAGATCATTTCAAGTATGAAAAATGGTTGTTCATGCACAGCTCAATAGACCAGCGAAGTTCAGCTTGCAGCTAGTTGCACTAGCAATCAGGCAGTAATCGCTAAGCATTCTTATTAGTAGGCATCCAAGAGTAAACTACGCTACAAGTGTTAAACAATACAGCTGTCAGATAATTTGGAAGCTGGTCTAGTCGGATGACACTGTGGAGTCAAAGGCTAGGGACTGGCAAACGGGATGCGTGGTAAGTTTGCACCACCACCTCCTGAGTCTTCTCCTCCAGAGCTAGCCTCTTGTTGTTGTTGTGGAGAAACTACGCGTTGCGCAAATACTGTGCGATTTGTAGGTATGTTAAACAACTCTCTAGGCACTCGACCTTTAGCGGAAAACATTCGTACGCGCATTGGTTGATCAGGATATTTGCCAACTACTTTAACCAAAACATAGCGTGCTGTTGTGTCAGGAATTGGAATCGTTAGCTCGTTAACGTCATCGTCAACGTCGACTTGTATGCGACCATTTGGCCTGCGTTGGGAAATAAATGCATCGGAAACGTTGAGTCCACGGGCTTGGCCATCACCAGCATCCTCTGCAAGTAGATCATCGGGCATGGTATTAAATGTCCAAATTTCTACACTACCAATGGCTTGATCGGTCATAATTGAGGCTTCGGAAATAGGATAGTCTTCAGCCAAACCAACGTTGAAATAGACTCCGTTTTCGTTGCTATCGAACTCATGGAAGGTAGAGGGATCACCGTCTGTGATATTATGTGATTCTTCTGCTTTGCCCGAGGCAACATGGGTTACTTTTCCTCCTGCGGCTGAGCGGGCGAAATCGTAGTCGATTCGCTCAGTAGAGTTAGGCCATTCTTCGGGCGGTGGAACCATTTCAGAGTTGTCCTCGATGTAGGTATCTCCAGAAACAAGCATGGAGTCGAGCGCACCCCCTTCGGGATACTCTACAGTCATTTTCATGAATCGCATCGATGTGGTAGGAAAATTCACATTAACGATAGAGTCTGAGCCTGTATCCACATCGTCATTTACTGAATTCCAGCGAGGGCTGTCCGCCGGATAGGGTGCATCTGCTGTAAAAATCCGAACCACTCCACCTTTACCCTTCTGCTGGAAGGCTAATCGGTTGATTTGTTCCAGTTTGGTGAACTCAAAAAGGAAATCTTGGGTGCCAGGATTGACTTCAGCACTCGGATCCGGATCCAGTGTGGTGTCTGTACCCGTGGACTCCGTTGTTTGGCCGGGAGCTTCCCATTTCCCGTCTGAAGTGCCCTTTGAAAAAAGAGTGCCAGAGGTCAATGGAGCGAAATTGCGTATGACCCGATTACTCTCTTTGGGCGGCACTGGCGCCATAATAGTTTGAGCTACTGCAGATTGACTTAATACTCCAACCAGAGTTAGAATAATAAACCTAGAAAAATATGTATTAATTTGTTGCATGGTATAGGGTAATTACCTTATCTGCGTAGCGAGTGTTGTAAACATTTTCTTTTAGTTAGTTCTGTTACTCACAAAAGGATAGAAAAAACGTTCAATACACAACACTAATTCAGTCATAAGCTGAATCTATAAAGCTATTAAATCTACCAACCAATTTATAATACATACTATAAAAACTTCTCATGAGTTACATCCGGCATCAGAATAAAAGCACTGCCCAAACCGGATTCTGCCATAATCGCTATCAAAACGTAGCAATTAAGATTAGCTATGCAAAATGAGATCGATTGCGGCCATACTGAGCCCGATTTCTTTGCTCTTATTGGCATTCTTTCCTTTGGCCCTGCAGTTGCCGGCAGAAGAAGGAGGTGACAATTTTCGTATAGGAAAGATGGGGGTAGATCTTCGAGGAAATCTGACTCACACCTATGATTCCAACATCGGACAGTCACCGGATAACGCAAACGCCGACTGGATTACAAGCGTAGGTCTACTTCTAACTGGAGAGATGGTACTGACTGAAATAAATACGCTTCGTTTATCAATCGGGGCCGAATACAGAAAGTATTGGTATAATCCAGAGTTTGATTCGAATAAAAACTCACTTATTTTGACTCCTAAAACAAGTCTCGAACTGCTTGCCCAAGCTGGAAATTTTGATTTTCGGTTGTATGACGATTTTAGTATACTCAGTGACCCCGGTGATAATCGTTTCATCGATCCCGGTTCAGGTGCTCTGCTCACAAATATCGTCCTCTATAATCGCATAAGAAATCGATTAGGTGTCGACAGCACGTGGACAATAAACCCCTATTGGAATGCAAATGCTGGCATTGCCAGAGTAGACATTTTCCCCTTAGACAACGAATTTCAAGATTTACAACGTCACAGCTATGTAGGTTCACTGGGTCTAAGTCACAACGTGGCGGCTAACCTTGACGTCAATGGCCAGGTCAGCGGGACCGTTGATCGCTGGCGCACAGGTTTTCAGCCAGATAGTTCCTCCTGGTCTGTGGGAGCGGGTGCAGATTGGAGGCCAACAGATTTAATTGAATGCCAAGCATTTTTAGCGTGGACCAATCGTAGATTTGGTTATGACGACACGAATCCCACTGGGACGCTTCATTCTGCTGGTCTTACCGGCAATCTGGCTGTGACCCACCAACTAAACCCAGAGCTACAGCACTCCATTCGCTATGGCAGGAGCATCGACCTGGGTACTGCTTCCAACGAGGTGACCAACCAGTTTATCGAATATCGCGTTGATTATTCTGGTTTCGAACGAAGCGACATCTACGGAGAAATATTTTGGAACCAAGGTGTCGAGTCGGGTTTTACGGGTCCGGAAAGTTTCGATCGTTGGGCATTTAGAGCAGGTCTTGGTTATCCGCTGTCGCAAAAACTTGAGTTTTCAATTAGAATCGAGCATTCTTTCCGTGACTCTAATTTAGCAGGTCGCAATTACTCACGGAATACTGCTGCGCTCACACTTACATACGATTTCTAAAATAATGCTTTCGACGTATCCATTTAGGTTGTTCGCCTACGCCTGTCTATTGCTTGCTTATTTTCAAGGGAGTTTATTTGCAGAGGATACCGGGAATAGATACATGGATATTCTGGACGATCAGCGCACTTTAGAGATCGGTGATCGCCTCACTTATCAGGTCATTGAAGAACGCGAGTCGCCGATCATCGTTTTTGTTAATGCGCGCGGTCAGGTGGATGTCCCCCTTATTGGTACAGTAAGCGCCACGCAGAAAACTCCTCAGGCACTGGCCTTCGAAATTAAATCTTTGCTTGAAGTTGATTATTTTCACCGTGCTACCGTTATCCTGAGATTTCCGCAACAGAGTGCATCCAGAGGCACTGTGGACATAGCCGGCGCAGTCCGCGAACCACGAAGCTACGCACTCCCGAGTGATCAAATTCTTACTGTTTCATCCGCGATCGCACTGGCAGGCGGGCTAACAGCAGACAGCGACGGATCAGCGGTAACCTTGGTTCGCCGTAGCAGCGATGAATCAACATCTGAAAGCCGCCAAGTGGTCGATATTCGAGGCATCATGGATTCGGGAGATTTTGATCAGGATCCTGCCATACAGGACGGCGACTTAATTATCGTACCTCGCTTGGCTCTGACAAGTGGGGGTACAATTTATGTCGTTGGGGGGGTCAATTCACCTGGAATCCTCAATGTTCCACCGGGCGATACCCTGACCGTCAGCAAGGCTATCCTGCAAAGCGGCGGTTTTAGCCGCTTCGCTCGCAAGAATACCGTTAAATTAATCAGCGGTGATAGTTCAATCCCAGAGGATGAACGTACACAAATTGTTAATGTTGAGGAAATTCTACAACGAGGATTACGCGATAACGACCCGATCGTGAAACCCAACGACATCATTCGAGTGGAGGAACGAATCATTGCCTTCTAAATCCAACAAAATTTCATCTTTACGCGCTTCCGATAAGAAGTCGGTGCACTCGGACATGACACTTTCGGGCGAGACATTACGCCGGTTTTATTTCGAGAGTAAGCGGTTGTTGGCTATTTGGTGGTGGATCATTCTACTGACGTTTGCGATCGGTATCGGCTGGCAAGCCTACCGTGAGCTGAACCGCGAACCCGTTTATGTTTCGCAGGCCGAGATGATGGTCAGCGGTCGTTTTGCTCTGCCTGACAACGTCTACCGCGAGGAGCTCTCCAACTTCTTTGGTACTCAAATCTCTTTAATGCTGAGTGCTCGGGTTAGAGAACAGGCTCGTGAAAGAGTCCTCATGCTGGAACCTGAGATTACCCAGTCATGGGTGAATTTATCTGTCCAACAACGTTCCGAGGCCTCTATTTTCCAGCTTCAGGCCCAAGGAGGCTCGCCCGAATTCACTCAAAAGTTCCTCGATGCCGCGATGGAGGAATACCAGACCTTTCGTCGTGAAATGCGTTCTGAAACCACTGAGAGCACTTTGCTTGCGGTCACTGAGCAACTGTATCGCCTGGAGGAAGAGATCGAAAACCAAGAGAACACGGTCGTCGATTTTCAGAAGGAAAATAACTTAATCTTCCTGAAAGAGCAGGATCTTTCGGCGGGAGCCTATTTGGCTCGTTTGACTACCCAACAAGCGGAATTAAAGACGCGATTACTGATCCTTGAAAATCTGGAAGTTGGCGACGTGGGCACGTTCGCCAACGAACAATCGCCTTTAATTCAACCCGAAAACGCTGCGCTACTGGACCAAACCCGTCTCGAGCTGACTCAATTAAAAGCTCAACTCGAGGAGTATTCTTTATACCTCAAGCCAAAGCACCCGAAGATTTCCAGTCTAGAGCTAAACATCGAGCGAGCTGCGAATTTACTTGAAATCCTCGATCGCCAAACGGTCCAGTCGCTGGATGAGCGTAAGAATCAATTAAGTCGACAGATACGAAATCTGGATGCGGTCATCGCGCAGTGGGAAAAACAAGCGCTTTCGATTAGCCGTAAGAGCGCGGAGTTTGAACGTCTGCAATATCGTCTGGATCGATCTCGGAGCACCTATCAGCGGTTACTCGACTCTACACAGGCGATTCAGAGTAATCAAAATATCGAACAGGAGTCGGTCGGTATACTCGCTACGGCATCGCGGGCCACTGAACGACCACCGGAAATCGTCCAAAAGCTGACTAAAGGCGCAGTCAGCGGTCTATTTTTCGGCGTCGTCATCATTGCTGGGATCGCTTTTCTAGACGTTCGGATTCGATCATCGGACATACTGGCCGAACGCTTTGATTATCCACTGCTTGGAGTAATTCCTGAAGAAGAGCAAAATAAGGGCGGGCAAATAGACTTGCTGCAACTTAGAGATCGCCGCCACCGATTTGCGGAAGCCTGCCGCACATTGCGATCAAAAATCCTACTCCATTTTTCAGAGATTCATCCCACCGATGCCCACTGTATTGTCATCAGCAGTGCCAATCCGAGCGAGGGAAAATCGACAACGTCCGCCAACATGGCGATTGCACTTTCTTTTATCGACAAGCGGGTTTTGCTCATTGATGCCGATATGCGGATGGGTGGCATTCACGACTTGTTCGAACTGAATGGAAAAGATGGACTCAGCGACCTCCTACGTAAGGAGGACGATTTTGATCGATATGTGCAAAAGACCGAGTATGCAAAACTCGATCTGATCAGTAATGGTGGCGGTCTCTCTAACCCCGGTGAGTTGTTATTGTCGGAGCGTATGGACAATTTATTAAAGTGGGCCAAGGAACATTACGCTTACATTATTGTAGATGCACCGCCGATTCTTTCAGTTAACGATACGATGGGCTTGGCGGGCAAAGCTGATTCTATGATTTTCGTCGTTCGTGCAAATCATACCTCCGTACGCCAAGTGGAGTCTTCGCTTGAGCAACTGTCCACTCGAGCCGCAAAAATTATCGGCTTTGTTTTCAACTGTGCGCCAATCGGCGGGGTCGACCATTACTATTACTACGGGCATTACGACAGCTATCATCAGCAAACTGAAGAGAATCCTAGTCCACTCCAAGTAGATGGGCAGAAGCAGAATTCTTGATCGATCCGACCCCGTAACATGCCAGTGCAAAAACGGGAAGTATTGATTCGTCCGTTAAGGAGGGGTTTTCAATCGCTGATTATAGGTACGACTGTTCTCATCGCTTTGGGCGGCGGCACGCATCCTCTGACCTTAGGGCTGTTTACGATTGTCCTCGGGCTGGCCATTGCAGTTCGTCCGCACTACAGTGGTCTAGGAGGACTCGCAGGGTTGTGTTGGATATCCCTTTGCACGTGGATGCTACTCGCACTCGCCTTGCCTGCTCCGGATGTCGAATGGCGTTTTGCAGCAGATTACGTAGGTATCGATATTGGTTCGGCAGTGAGTCCCCAACCCTGGGTGACTATTGAGGCTTTAGTTGCCTTTCTCACTGGGTCAGCGCTACTAGTCCTTGCCATTTCATGTAAGCCTTATCCCAGCCAACAGAAGTGGTGCACGCACTTGTTATCCTTTACTTTAACCCTGCTCGGAATCGGTGCCATTATTGCGGCAAGTCTTGGTTGGCGTCTCCCGTGGGCCACCGAGGTTCAGGTTTTTTCATGGTTCCCAAACCGCAATCAAACGGCGCTCACTTTCGCCTGCGGCAGCGTTCTTTCGTTCGGTCTCGCTTTTTTACCCTGGTATCGCCGTAGCCTTGAGCTGTCTATGGCGAAACAGGCTGATAAAGCTCCCTCTATTTCAGTCTATACGGCTTCAATGAAACCATTTATCTACGGGAGTATATTGCTTTACGCCACATTTCAGAGTCTCTCTAGAGGGGCGCTTATTGCTTGGTCTTGCGGTATGCTGACTCTGGTCATTCTCCGCGTAGCTCGCACTGATCTAGCTGCCTCGCGGCTGATGCGGTTCGCCCCTGCACTGGCGATTTTATTATTCAGCTTTTTTGTTTTCATGGGCGGTGAGAGTCGCGATCGAATGATGGAAACGATTGCTCAGACACAGAGCAGTGATGGGGACATTGCGCGTATCGCGGACATTCGTGGTCTCATCTATGCAGACACTGTAACGATGATTGCTGATCAGTCACTGACCGGTGTGGGCCTCGGCCAATTTCGCTACGTTTTCCCGCAATATCGATCCGCTTCGGCTTCCATTTTCACGATACGACATCCCGAAAGTGATTGGCTTTGGTGGACGGCTGAATTGGGTCTTGTTGGGCTCGTTTTTTTAGTGGTTGGGTTGGGTTCGTTATTATGGCGTCTGCGTCATTCAAAAGCTGAAAAACTTAAGGAGTTGGGCTCCGAAAACGGTCCAATTGACCTATTTTACAGGCACATAGCGCTTGCTGCGCTCGTTCCATTCTTTATCCACAGTCTGGTCGATGTCGGTGCCCATCGGCTCGGAACCGTTTCCCTTGCCATCGTATTATACACTCTGGCCCTACCACAGGCTGCTGAAACTGCTTTACCGCCAAAAATCGTTCGACGCTTATGGTGCGGTGTTGGTGCCTTACTTCTACTGCTTGGTGTCGGAACGACCTTTCTAGCTGCAGTCCGATCCACTTACTTAACCACCTATGCTACAGAGGCAGATAGGCCGTCGCCGACGGTTCCGCTCCAATGGCAACCTTACTTCAGGTCGGCGGTGCAGATGTATCCGGATGATCCGCTCGTTGCGCTCGATACTTTCTTCCAAGCTCGCTTTCTGATGCCTGACAATGTGGACATCCCCCTGAGCGAAGGCCTGTTCCTGCTGAGCAAGAATGACCGCAGTGGCGCATTCGCTGCCTTTAGCAGTGCTATTCGGCGGTCAAATAATCCAGTTGAACCTTTCCAGGAGATACTGTATCAGGCTGTGTCCAAACCAGCCTATCACGAACATTTACGCACTCTAGCGCAAACGAACGAGGAAATGATCACCGCATATTGGCGCACCATGCCTGCGGAGTTTCTTAAGGCTGATGTGTTAATGTCCAACCTGACTAAAGACTGGCATATCCTGCCTGCCTGGGCGCAGCAGTCCATCCTGGAAAAACTGAACCAGCGTAAGCTCTACGATAGTGTGCAAACCCTTTTCCAGTCTAGTCAGGCCGACAAACAGAAACAAATCTGGCCCGTTGCAATGCAGACGCTTGTTGCGAAGGACCGCTGGGAAGAAGCACTTGCGCTCTTTGAGCAATGGGAAGCTCCTAAACCGCTGCCCGACGAGACCCTTTCGGACGATGCTCTGCGCCAACTTCAGGCGACTGCCCTGGTGCATTCGGAAGATCCGGTTATAGCGGCTCGATTGATCCGTGCCTACCTTACCCGCGAAATGTGGAATGAAGTGCGCCGAACAGCAGAGCGAGCGCGTGTGCTACCGGGTAGCCCTCCCGATACGCTTTATTGGCTGGGCCGCGCACTCTCTGAGACAAACTATAAACGGGAAGCTGCAAGCGCCTATGCCGAATGGCTCTCAATTCGAAGCAATCAGAACTGAAACCACCCCCATCCCGCTGAGCGCATATGCGTCAACCTGAGGAATTTAGGCAGATCTCCGTCTGCCCCAGATGGCAACTGAAGGCGGCGGTTTCGGCGAAACCGCCCTACCTGTAACGCTCAAGGTTAGCCCAATGGCGCTTAGGAATAATCGCCGCTCACTAGTTGTGTGAACGCGTTTGCCGCACTAGCGTTTGACTTCTTTAGGGGCTTTCAAGGTAGGGACGTTTCCCCGAAACGTCCGTTCGCACGCGATGCGGCATAGTTAAAGCGTTGCCCACAAAACTTTATTCGGTAGCCATCCCCAACACCCAGTCTTCAGACCTTAGGTTGACGCACATGCGCGGAGCGGGATGACCCCTCCTTAAAAAAGGAGGGGAGCTTTTCTAACTCACAAGTTTTCGGTGAAATTCACTAGAAAATTGCTTATGAGAACGTATTCGACAAACCCTCGTTAGGCGCTCCCAATGAAAAGGTAATCTTGAATCTTTTTACAGTGGATTGCTCCAGGTCAGTGTTCTCTCTAGAAAGCTGAGCACATTTTGGCGAGCCACACGCTCATCCGCCACTCCTTCGATAACGATCTGTAAAGAGCGTCGATTGGTGATTCTGCGTCCGCTCCATGCCAGTCGGAGTCGATCAGTTGCGGTTTCAACCACCGGAATCGGAGAGCCCCAAAAATCATTCCAGGTAGCGTAGTAAACCTGATAAGGTCGGTCCGTGAAATTGAATGTAGTCGCTTCAAATTCGATACGTTGATCGCCCATGCCAACTATTAGAGGCGCGTGATCCGCTACCTTAATGAATCCGGATGCAGGCATGCAGGTTTGCGGGTTGTGCACGCCGACAAATGGAGAGACACTGCCTTCTGTCCATGAAAAGAAAAAGACCTTCCAATCGACTTGGTTACTTGCATCGATCCATTCCGCTTGCGTGCCATCACTGTATTTTAATTGGCCTCGAATCGCTGGATCAATCTCAACGAATTGAGGATCAAAAGGCAGCTTCTGCCAATCAATCTCTACCGCTCGTGGTTGCGGAAGCGAGCGTTCAACCCGAAGATACCAAAGTTCGGAAAGCCCGTAGCCACCGATGAGGATGGCTATCGCGGAAAGACAGGCCGGCCATGAGAGCAGAGTGGGGGGCTTTGAATGAGCTAAACGATTCGTGGCGTCGGGCGTATGTGGTTTAACCGGTTCGCGCGCGAAAGACTTCCGTAAAAAGAAGGCGACGACGAGTAAGATTAGAAATGCGATAAAAGACACGGTGTAACCGACCGGATCATGGATCGACTCAGTTAAACTGGAACCACTCGTATGCGTGCTCCAAGTCAGTATCCAAGTTCGACCTACATTTAAGACCAGCGAGGCGATCCCGCTTAGGAATAGGAGTAGCCCACGCCCAATTAATGTGAAGCGAAACAGCTCACCGACGAACCAGGCAGACATCAGTGTCGACTGGAAATTACGCACACCGCTACAGGCGGCTTCAATACCCACCCAACCGGTTCGAAGCCGGATCAAATTCCCCGTTTGCTCGGCATAGACACCGATCAGATTCATACTGTCGACCACGATCGCGGCGATCGCCTTCATGAGCCCACCTGTGACCGCGTTCTCGAGAAAGATCGGCCAGGGGACCGCAAATAGCATCAGCGCGAAAGCGGGCGTAAAGTGGCGTAGCCAAGACCCCCCACCGATCCTGCGAAGCAGAACCAGAGTCATTGCAAAAATCGTCAGTATGTGGAGCCAAATTGCCAGGCGCCACTCAGGGTTGGACTCGAGTGCGATCCGGTTGAAAGTGATCAGAACAATGCCCAAGACGACAAAACCAGACGCTCGCATACCTCGCGTAGTGGGCTCTGGCCGGTCCGAAATACGGACGTAAATAAGGTAAACCAGTAAAAAGAGCGTCAACCAGCCGTAGCTATATTGGTCGTTGTAGACCCACTCACGATGTACGATCCAAATGAAGTCTGCCCAGAGAAGTAAGAGGACTAAAATAGGCCCAAACAAAGGGTTGGATAGAGACAATTTTAGACTATCTTTAGAGATCATTGGCAGGCAACAATGAGCTGCCGATGCAACCTGAGCGATTCAAAAGTAGTGTCTAATTTGGAGGGTCCGGCTTCGGAGTCTATCTCAAAACTGGGCTACTGGGCGTGCAATAAAATAAAAAGCTTGGGAGGGACGTTGTCCGGAGGTTGTCTCAAACTTTTAGAAATTGAGGCAATTCAGAGCAAGGTAGGGCGGTTTCGCGGTTCGACAGGCTCACCGCCCTGAGCGAGTCGAAGGGCCGAAACCGCCGTTTGCCGGTAGGCTGCCTAATGCAGAGAACGAAGAGGATGGGCAGACGTGATCGCCTGCAGGACGGACGCCTCGGCGATGCGTCCCTACCTTAAGAACCTACATTCAAAATAGTTATGAGACAGCCATTCCCCAGCGTCTTTTCGTCGAGATTTGGTCGCGCTTAAGCCTAACTGAAGCGCTTGCATTCGACCAGCTCATGCCAGGTGGGACAAGCTCCCTCCCTTAAACCCGGATTATGCAATCGCGTTTTCCGTACGGGAATATCTCTGGTTCTTCGCTATTTTTAGTGGAAATTAGTTCGTTGGCACTGAGTTCAACCTAATGTCTGGTCACAACCGCTGCGCTAGCACCCAAGGGCATAATAAAGTTGCCCTTCGGGCGAGTTTAAGGAGCAAAGATTTTGATA
>Ga0307934_1000215_pt1 | contig 46179 bp, 61 predicted proteins | sample OrgLakmetageno90_FD_201838 | JGI IMG/M metagenome (GOLD analysis project Ga0307934, IMG submission 201838) | Saline water microbial communities from Organic Lake, Antarctica - #90 | ecosystem: Environmental > Aquatic > Non-marine Saline and Alkaline > Saline | place: Antarctica: Organic Lake...
CCCATGAATGCAGCGCAAGGTCATGCTCAACCTGCAGGTATGCGGCGAGGTGGTCGCGCTTGTAGCACTCAGCAGCGGCGGGAAGCGCCAAAAGGACCGCCAGAGCGGTTGCAATCATTTTCATGGTGGATTTCCTTGCTTAGATGCCAGCCTCAGCGGTGCGCCAAATGTCATCAATCGCCGTAATCTTGCCGTTGGCCGCATCCAGCGCTTCAACGTGATCGGACAGTATCACCCCCAGATCGCCCAACGTTTCAGCCTGCCGATCCGGCACCGCGACCGGGGTGCGCAATTCGGTTGGCAGGTCCGGCAGCACGTTGCGGTATTCAATCGTTGCTGGACCGCAGGATGCGATTGAGCAGCACGCGAAAATCATCAGGCAAGGGCGCATCGAAGTCTCCTTTGCGAAAGCTGTCTTTTACCCGCTCATATTGGGCGGCCCTGGCGCGCTGGCGGGCCACCTCGGATTGGGCCACGGTGGCAGCAAGCCGGGCCTGCGCGCGGGCATCCTCTAGCGCCGCCGCAGAGCGCGTCAAGCGGGCGTTGTCGTCGCGTAGGTTGCCGATGGTGCTGGACTGCCACCACAGCCCCCCAGCAAGCGCCAGGAACGCCGCGAGGATGCCTCCAGCCAGATAGGCGCGGATCACGTCAGCCCCACCATGCAGAGCCGCGTTTCATTAGCCCGGCGATTGACCAGCCCGCGCACAATTCTGCCTCCGGATTTATTCCACCAGCCGAGCGCTGCGCAGCCGCCCGCGATGTCGCCAGCGTTCAGCCGCCGAGTTGCCGTTGATTTGCCAATGCCATAGATCCCAGCGTTGTATGCCAGCGACACATAGGCCGCGTCACGCTCTGGCGTCAGGCGCAAATCCCGTGTCTCCCGCGTAAAGTATCCATGCAGCCCGTCCCGAAACTGCCCGAGCCCGCGCTCCAGCATGGCCGAGCATTGCGCATCGGTGTATGTGTCGCCCTGCCCTACGCCACGCGTCTCGCCATAGCAGACAGTCCACACAGCAGGGCTGGCGATGGTGTCGAGATAGGCGGTGTTTTTCTTGCCCTCCCATTTTGCCACCAACGGCACAAGGACACGCATGGTCGCCGCCTCTGTGGTGTTTGCAATCGGCGCGGGAGGCGCAGCGGCACAGACAAAGATCGCGCATAGGAATGACTTAATCATCGGGCGATTCCCTGCGATACAATCCGTCCCGCGATGCCTGCGATAATCAGGCCAAGGCCGATTGCCAGCCACATGTGCGGGTTGGTGTCCCGACCGGTGGAAAGGTAGATCGCATCGGGCGCCATTATCGCCGCGATGCCGCAGTAATTAGCCCACATCGAATAGGATTTAAGCGCCACCGTCTTTGCGTCTGGTATCAGTTTCATTTTGTCATTCCGCTCCGTTGCTACGGCCAAAAGTGTTCCCGCGCAGGTAGCGCAAGATTTCAGATACAGACGCTTCAGTGCGCGCTGAGATGTCTTCAATGCCTGTTAGCCGCTGATCAATGCGCGCAGTAGATGAGCGCAGATTGTTGATTTCTTCCGTGTTGCTTTTGATTGCCCCACGATCCTCAACCTGCCGGTCCGACAAGGCCTTTATGCCTGCCTTTGCGTCGGTCACTTGCGTTCCGATCCAAACGCCGCCGGTTAAGAAGCCGACTAGAATAACCCACGCAAGCGATTTGGGCAGCGTAATGCCGCGCTCGATATTTTCAATCATCTGTGTCATTTGCCTTTCACTTTTCGCAGCGTCTTTTCCGCGTTTTCGATTTCGCGTTGCCATTCCGCCGCGCAGTGATCCGGTTGCCAAAAAAACATCGCGTTGATAATTCTCCGCGCTCGTAGCCAGCCCGTGTTTGTCTCAATGTGCGACCTTGCGCTTAATGTCTGGAATGTTGAGCCGCCGGGGAGTGAACCGTTAATCGCGCGGCTCACCAGCCCGACGAACATCTCACCGACGCGGCAAGCGATATAAAGAGGGCGGGGCATACGTATCACGGCCATCCGCTTTCAATATCCACAGCCGCCAATTCCGTTTCATTGGTCGCCGCTTCAATCTGCGCGGATAGCGTGGCCTCATTCGCAAAACACGCCTGAATGTGCGCCTCGATAGCGTCTGCAGCCGCGATGATTGTTGCCGCGTTGAGCGTTGAGAATACACCCGGCCCAGACTTCCACGCGCCAATTCCATAGGCTGGATCAGCCGCCGCCTTGACAAATGCCGCCGTTATTTTCCCTTGCGTTGTTCTGTCCGTCGCAAGGGGATTGCCGCCTAGAGTGGTGCCGCCTTCCTCCGCTTGCCAGCGGCGTGTGGCGAGTGCTGCAACCTTGTCCCTCCGCTTTTCGCGTATAGGGTAATCATCAAGGACAACCCAGACATGGCCGCGCCATTGGGCCACTTGATTTCCGGTTAGTGCAGGTGGATCGTGCGGGACTTCGTGGCGGTGACGTCCATCTTTATGGCCGACCTCACGGCTTTCGCCCGTCCATACCCCGCTTTTGTCTGTCGCATATACCTGCATTATATTTCCTCCGCTTTGACGGCATATTTAGCGTCTAAAACAGGAGGGAACTCGTTTGGTATTTCTATTTTTGTCTCGTCTGCGTTGATTATTACTGTCAGTTTATTACCTCCAGAATGAGCCACTGCTAATAAGTCACCGTCAGGCGAGAACGCCGCGCCTCTTCCTGTCCCAGATAGTGTTGGGGTTCCACTTACAACGCTCCAATCGGAAGTGTCCAAGATTGTCAGGTTATTACCGCCAACATGAGCCACTGCTAATAAGTCACCGTCAGGCGAGAACGCCGCGCCTAATCCTGTGCTAGATAGTGTTGGGGTTCCACTTACAACGCTCCAATCTGAAGTGTCCAAGATTGTCAGGTTATTACCGCCAACATGAGCCACTGCTAATAAGTCACCGTCAGGCGAGAACGCCGCGCCTACTCCTGTCCCAGATAGTGTTGGGGTTCCACTTACAACGCTCCAATCGGAAGTGTCCAAGATTGTCAGGTTATTCCCGCCAACATGAGCCACTGCTAATAAGTCACCGTCAGGCGAGAACGCCGCGCCGTATCCTGTGCTAGATAGTGTTGGGGTTCCACTTACAACGCTCCAATCGGAAGTGTCCAAGATTGTCAGGTTATTACCGCCAACATGAGCCACTGCTAATAAGTCACCGTCAGGCGAGAACGCCGCGCCTCTTCCTGCGTCAGATAGTGTTGGTGTTCCACTTAAAACGCTCCAATCTGAAGTGTCCAAGATTGTCAGGTTATTCCCTCCAAAATGAGCCACTGCTAATAAGTCACCGTCAGGCGAGAACGCCGCGCCGTTTCCTGTCCCAGATAGTGTTGGGGTTCCACTTACAACGCTCCAATCTGAAGTGTCCAAGATTGTCAGGTTATTACCGCCAACATGAGCCACTGCTAATAAGTCACCGTCAGGCGAGAACGCCGCGCCGTATCCTGTGCTAGATAGTGTTGGGGTTCCACTTACAACATCTGAAAAGGAACTAGGTCTCCAATTCGGAAACGCAGCCGCCAATTCTGGATAGCTAGTTGTTTCATAAATAAGCCCGTCTAGGTCCAGATAGCCTAGCCTGTCCTGTGACGCGGGGTGTATTTCGATAGTTCCGATGGGGGTGGCTACATCCTCCGCCGCCGCAGTCACAAACACCACCGCCGACCCCGACAGGCTCAACAGGCTCCCCGTGCTACTCTCGCCAAGCCCCCGCGTTAGTGTCGTGCCGGACGCCGTATAAACGCCCGTGCCGATCTCCCACGCGGTCCCGTCCTCTATTGCGTAGCGCACGGTATCTCCGTCAGACACGCCCGCAGCGGCTGCGGATTGCAGGCCAGCCCCCGTGAACACAAGCGTAATGGTTCCGGTGCCAGTGGTCGCTGTCGTGGCGGTCGCGGTGCGTAGGTCTTGGATACCACCACCACCGCCCGAGGGCAATTCAGAAACGGGCGCCTTATACAGCGTCCCGCCCCTCTCAATCATTAAAAGATCGGTTGATGTAACAGCCATTTTACGGGGCCGATGTCAGATTGGAGATGGAGAACGATAGTTCCTGCGTTGATAGCACAATCGGGTTATTGTTCGCGGTCCCTGCCGTGGTAGCCGCTGCGTGAGATGCCGCAAGCAAGTCATCAAGATCAACTGCGCCCGTGACTGCGATATGTCCCGCCTTAGTGAATTGCGCGGGAAGCATCAGACCCGCGTTGGTCCCGGTGGCCGCTGGTAGGGTTGCATTAGTGCCTGTCGATGAAGTGACGATGCCTTGTGTGGCGCTGGCGGTGTAACCAAGGCTTGCCCCGCCAACAGTGACATCTAACCCCTCAGCCTCAGCCACTTTTGTAAAGTCCGATCCGCGCCAAACATAAATTGCCCAGCCGCTCTCTACTGTTGAATCTGCGGATGCATCAACGACGAACACGCGGTCGCCAGTAGATAGCCCCAAGAGAGCATTGCGCTCCGCTATGTCTGCCACGTCATATTCAGATGCGCCGATATTGGCCTGCACATATGCGAGAATATCAGACGACAACACAGAATAAACTGTGCTGCTGCGCTCAACGATGAATTGGTCTGTACCTTGTAGTGCCATGATTAGGCTCCTGTAAGTGATGATATATCGTAGCGAATTTCTGTGCCGACGAGCTTGAAGCCGGGCCCAACCGATGCACCTGCACCAGCCGAACCGGGAGCGCCAACCACGGATGCAACCGCCGTTGTGCCTCCTCGTGCGATGGTCGCGAGGGTGCCTTGCGTCTGCCCGAACCACTCATGGACAACGCCCGGCGGCTGGAACCATTCGACGGTCATACAGTGACCCTCTCTGCCAACTTGATCGCCAAAGGCAGGGGGTAGTCCACGACGCCGGATGTGTAGACGACCTTTGCATCCGTGATGTAGGTCTGTGCAGCGAGTGCTGCCGTCTGGGTGGGTGTAAGGTTGAACGACCAATAGGCGCGCACGTTACCAGCGGCCTCCACGAAAGAAGGTGTGATGCTCGCAACGGTTGCGGCTGATGCAGGTGGCACCCTAGAGCCATTGATCGCCACCTTAACATCGCAAGTTACTGTTTCAGTACCATCATAAGCAGGGTCAGACCGCAGGCCGAAAGATACGGTTTCCCCGCGAATATGCTCAATTATTGCAACCGCGTTGCTCATTACCAGCCCCCCTCGATGTCAACAGCCGCCAATTCCTCTAGGTCCGCCGCGTCTGTGATCTCACCCGATAGGCTGGCCTCGTTGTCGAAACACGCCTGAACATGAGCCTCGATTGCATTGGCCGCTGCGATGATGCTTGCCGCCGTGAGCGTTGAGAATACCCCCGGCCCGGTTTTCCATGCAGTGATCTGAAAGCCGTCATCTGCACTTGCCTTGACGTATGCCGCTGTGATTTTGGACTGAGTGATCCGGTCTGTTGCCAGTGGGTTGCCTCCCAGAGTGGTGCCGCCCTCTTCTGCCTCATAGCGACGTTGCGCGAGTTCCTGCAGGCGCATCTCTTTGCCCGTTGCGAGGTCGGGGTATTTGGTTGGGGTCACAATAGATGCCCCAATAGTCGCAAGGTATGCCGCCGACGGAAACTCGCCGCCGTATTGCACGTTAGGGTTTTGCAACTTGAATTGCTCTGATGTAACCCGTGAACCATCTGTGAGTTCAATCATACGCATTATACAATCCCTCCCAGTATTGAGATTACTTGGTAAGAAGCCCCACTATCCGCAGTGACGATTGTAACCGCTGTTTTCTCATATACCTTTAGTGGTATTGTTACTGATTCCATTGTTCCGGGGAAAACTAACGTTGGAATGTCTGCGGAAAAGTATTGGTGAACACTGTCACTACTTGACCCTACTACGTACATCTTTGAGCCATCAGATTTAAAAAACAGCCCATTTGGACTAGGGCCCTCCGAATTAACACTAAATGAAACACTATCGTAAGACGCTGAACTAATAACCCAAGGAGTTGAGAGGGAGTATTGGTATACCCTGTCGTTACTTGACCCTACTACATACATCTTTGTTCCATCAGGCTTAAAGAACAACCCCTGTGGCCTAGAGTCCTGCGAAAAAACAGCAAGCTCAACACTATCGTAAGACGCTGAACTAATAACCCAAGGAGTTGAGAGGGAGTACTGGTAGACCCTATAACTCCCTCGATTAACTACATACATCTTTGTACCGTCGGGCTTGAAGAACAACCCAACTGGAGTGGTCGCCTCCCAAGTAACACTAAAATAATCGTCGTAAGACGCTGAACTAACAACCCAAGCAGTTGATAAAGAATATTGGGAGACTCTGCCTCTTTCTTGCCCTATTACGTACATTTCTGTACCGTCGGGCTTGAAGAACAACCCAGTTATATCGTTATCTAGAAACTCAACACTAAAAGAGACACTATCGTAAGACGCTGAACTAATAACCCAAGGAGTTGAGAGGGAGTACTGGTAGACTACGGCGTTACTTGTCCCTATTACGTACATCTTTGTGCCATCGGACTTGAAGAACAAAGATGATGGATTAGCTTCCTGCGAGCGAACACTAAATGAAAGGTTTTCATAAAACGCAGAGGCTAGGCTATAACCCGTCAATGCCTGATAGTCGATAACCAGATCAACCTTGGCAACTCCCACAGGGTTATCAAATGAGTAAGTTACCGTCGCTGCGTTTGCCGCTGATGTAATTACCTTGTTTGACCCAAAGTCAATTGATTGCGTTGCACCTGTTGTTGCTACTGTCGAAAGTCTAGGGGACAACTCATCAATAGCCTGCGAGGTACGCAACGGAGTCATGCCGTTGGAGTTATCCGTGCCCGCCTCAGCTTGGGCTTGACTAGCCTTGCCGATGAAACCGATTAGAACCCAATTCGTTTCATCTGCACTAGGGTCTGTTGTCTCACCCGTGTGCGTTAGGATCGCGCGATAGGTGCCAAAGTCCACACCCGAGATTGCGTTGTCCAAGGCCGTGTAGGACGCCTCAGAAACCCAAGCTGCCGCGTTGGTAGTGACAATAGCCGCTGCTGCTGATGAAGCCGCGAGGACAGCTTGTGCCGTCGCTTCGTCTTTCTGGGCAGTCGCAAGGGTGACTTGATCTGCGGCCAGCACGACCTCCGCCTGTGCATCAATAACCGCTTGTCCAGCGTTCGTGACCTGCAATGCGAACCAAGAAACCGACGTTGACAGCTCGCCTCGAAACGTCTTTTCCCACACAAGAAACGGATCAGTTAAAGCCGAAAACGTAGACGGAGCCGACCGCGAGGGGATTACAGACGGGGCGGCGGTGAATGTTGGGTCTGTCATTAGACAAGGCTCCTGATGTCAATATCGAGAATTGTCTTCTCGGCATATTGGTACATGAAATTATAGCTGGAGAAGAAGCCGAGGTAGACAAGCTGATTATCGCCGTGCCGCGTGTCAAATGCCCAGACCGTTGGAATGCCTCGTTGATCGGCCAGCTTCTTTTCAAGGTAGGTCACGCGGAAACTATCAACTGCAATTGCAGGTGTCGCCGTGCGCGAATAGCCGCGAATAACCGGGGTGGTTCGACCAAAGGAATCCTCGTTCAGCCGCGTAAAATCATTAATTCCAAGCGGAACCTCGTTAAGCGTAATGCCTAATACTTCAGAATAGCCGAATGCAATTTGCCCTACCGCCGCCGTGCTGCCCGCGTTGCTAACCGTAACGCTGATAGCCGCCGCTCCATATGGCGGCAAATCTGTAACGCAGAGATTGTCAATCGTAACAATTGGCGAAAAGAAATAAGTGTAGGCGTCAACAACGGCTGTATTATCCACCAAAGGAAACGTTCTATTGTAAACTTCGCCATCTGTCGGATCGGTCACGACAATTGTAACGCTTTCCCCAATTAGATTAAACAGCGAAACTGAATTTGTAATGGCGCCGGGCGTCACAACCCAAGTTGCGGATTCCGCCCGCGATGATTGGTTTTGAATATAGCCGTCAAATACAGACCAGCGGTTCGTGGCAAGCCCCTTTGTCCACCACACGCCTTGATTAGCTACAACTTCGGGATCGTTGCCTACGTTGGACCCTTGCAGGCTTGCGTAGATCACATGGCCCTTGATAACCTTGACGGGTGCATCATCCGCCGTCGCGGCATAGGTGGTCCCCACCGCCCACGCGTCAAAGTCATCCTCTGGCAATGTGCTGCTGGTCAACCGAGTGTCGGTGATCGGCAGCACCGGGATCATCTTGGCGCTCATTATGCGGCCTCCGTCTTGACGACTTCCCCGGCGGCGGTGCCGGGCGTGCCGATATTGTCCCACTTTTCGAGGATGTCATAGCTGCGGACGTTCGAGCGCGCAGTGCTCATGTTGACCTGCTTAAGCTCAGAAACCTGAGCCGTAAGACGTTCAACCTGCGCCTCAAGTCTGGATGTATCAAATAGCGACTTGCTGTTACTGGCGATCTGCGACGGCCCGGTGTATTCCAACTCAGGCCCGCGCTCGCCCACTATCCGCCAGCCGCCCGCGTGCGCGCCGCCGTTGGCAAGTTGAGGAATAACGCCAGTAATGGATTCAGCGGATCCGGCTATCATGGCGCGAATGTCAGGGATGCTTATCGTATCAGCCGCATTTTTCCAGAAGGCTAGACCCTTGGCGTCCGGCACGCGGCCAAGAATATCGCCGTATGCCTCAGTGATCGCTCGCGTGTTGCTGTCGATAAGCGAATTTCCGGTAAACGATCCAGACAGATCGCCGCCGTTATACCCAACCATTGAACGTGCAGCGGCACTACCGGCGCCGCCCGCTGCTGCTGATGCCGCGCGGAATTCCGACATAGCCGCCGCCAGAGACATGATGCTTTCGTCAATGCCAAGCAAGCCGTCGAGCTGCTGTTGAAGCAGGCCCACCTGCATTTCAGACTGCGACCGCATGTTGTCAATTTGCTGCTCTAGCAGATTAACGGCCTGTTCGTCCGCGGTGAGCGCAAAGCCCGCTGTTTTTTCCAGCGCAGCAATGACCCCGGACGTGATGCCAAAATCGCGGCGATAATCCTCCAAGGTCTCATACGTATCGGAGGACGGATCAGCGACAATGCTCAGAGCGTTTTGCAGCGCGTCCACGTCATTAATCCGGCCCATGCCAACCAGAGATTGCAGGTACGCCGCAGCCCGGTCTTGCGACTGCCGCTGCGCATCGATGCTGGGAAATAAGCGGCTTTCGAGCGCGCCCTCTAAAGCGCTGGCGATTGCCCGAGAATCAGCCAAGCGTTCCCGCGCGCCGGTCAGGCTATCTTGCAGGCCGTCAATCGCGCTCTGGAATGTATCGCGTGTCGCAGCCATTTCCCGTGCAAAGGCGGCGTTTAGATCGGTTGTGGCTGTGGTGAGGGCTTGATCGACAAGGCGCTGCGAGGTTTCGGCGACCTGTTGGGCTGTACCGTTTATGAGCACAAACGCCCCGGCCACGTCTAACAGCGCGGCATAGGCGTTGCGCCCTGCCGCCGTTGTCAGGTCTTGCGCTTTTACAAGGGCCATAAATTCAGCATGAGTTTCTGGAATCGCCAGAGTTAACCCACCGAAGGCCGTTTCAAGATTTAAGGTTGCAAGTTCAACAGCCTTGGACCGTTGCTCAATTGTGGTCATCATGTTTGCAAAAACAAAGCCGGTCTTGGCACCGAATGCTTCTAATCCGCCCGCCAAGTCCACAAGCCTAGACGCCGCATCAGCACCGCTCAGGCTGGCTTGCAGGGCCGTGCCATCAATTAAGTTTAAGGCTGTATTAACTCCGATAAGGCTACCACTGAGGCGCTCTAGCGTTTGGAAAGATGTTTCGCCTGCGCGCGTAAATTCACCGGTTGTCAGCACAAGGTCCGACATGCCCACGGCCAGCTTTTCAAGCTCAGCGGTCAGCTGCGCCTCGGTTTCCTCGGCACTCTGTCGGCTGCTCCAAATGGTAAAGCTGTCCCCGACAAAGCCGTCGATCGCTGCAGACGACAGGCCAAGCTGCTCAGAAAAAGCGCGTACTGACCCGCTGATGCCAGTCGCGGCGCTATCCAGAGCGGCCTGCTGTTCGGCTTCGAGAGGAGACATTACGGTTTTGTTGGACCGGAACGCGCCGCCTTTGAAGAAGTCCAAGGTTTCAACGTCAGCACCTTCGTCGGTGAAGCTGCCGCGAAGGCCTGAACCATAGAATTTGCGCTCGAAGCCCTTGCTTATTGCGAAAACGGCAGCCGCAACCGCTGCGACAGGCAAAGCCACGGCACCAATGGCCGCGCCTATAGAGGCCATGCTTGCGCCTGCCGCTGTCGCCGCTGCGGTCTGCGCGCCGATAACGCCTGCCATGCTCGACAGGCCGCCGCTCACAAGGGCGGAGCCTGCCATGCCTACGCCAGCGCCAAGGCCGCCTAGCAGGCCGCTGACACCCATAAGGCTGCCACCAGCAGTCAGTGCCGCACCAAAGCCACCAGCGATGCCGCCAAGGCCGCCAATACCACCGCCGCCACCTGTGGCCGCCGATGCCGCGCCGCCCGCAACGCTGCCAGACGCGCCGAGGCTGATCAGGATTTTATTGCGCGCAGCCGTGGCGATCATCTGCGACAGCAGGCTTGTGAAGCTGTCTAGGATGGAATTGGCAAAGCCCTTGAAGTCGCGGAGGCCGCCCGCGATGAAGTCGCCCCAAGCGGAGGCCACGTCGTTCACCATTGGGATCTGATCCGCCAGCCCGTCATTCAGCTTTTGCAAGGCAACATCATAGGCGCCCTGCGACAAGCCGTCCTCCATGCCCAGAAGATCGTTCAGGTTGGACAGTTCGGCGTTGTAGCGCTTGATCGGGTCAGCGTCAAATTCAAGGCGCTCGATTTCGTCGGCTAGCTTTGCGGCTTCCCTTTCAGCTTCCTTCATGCCCTTGGCGATAGCACTGCCCGCCGATGATCCCGATGATCCGGCATCGTCTAAAGCGGATTGCAGAGCCTTGAAATTCTTGACCGCCTCGCGCTGCGCCGCACGCCCCTCCGAGGTGAGGATAACGGGCTGCGACATCGCAAGGTCTTCGTCTGCCATCGCGGGAGTGGTTGCGGAAAGTGCCAAAGCGCGACTCAAGGATATGCCAAGCCATTTGGCTAGATCAGCCGCGCTCGAAGCTGCACCATCAAAGTTAATCAGGCCGGACGCGCGGGCTACGCCGCCAGCGCTGTCTTCGGCGTCATCAAGAGATCCCCCCATGCCATCTGCGTCATCGGTAAGGTTTTGGATTGTTTCCCGCGCTTTTTCAAGAGACGCCCGCGCCGCGTCCACTTGGGCAGCAACGTCATACATAATCCCGCCGGGCTGATTTGCGGTTTCAGCAAACAAGGCGTTGCCGTCAGCTTGTGTTTTCAAGAACAGAAGGTTGGCCTCAACAGTCGCGAGTGTCGTTTCTGCCAAAGCTTCCATGTCTCGCGCTGCGCCCAAGACTGCTGCTTTGGTCGCTACTGATTTGTCGGTTGCGTATGTATCAAGCGCGGTGTTTAGGCCATCAACCGATTCTTTCATCACATCGGTCACTGCCGCTGCAACGCCAGTGGTATCACCAATGTCTTGATACTTCCGGTACAGAAGCGTGAGTCCGGTGACTACCGCGACAAGGGGGATAGCGTTCATTGCCAGAGCCATCGCCCCGGCAGCAGTCGCCCCGCCGAATAGAGAAACCGACAATGTGGTCAGGCCACTGATAGCCGCCGGAATGCTGCGGACAGCCAAGATACCCAGCGAAATTGCCAGAGCGTCAGCGTTATCCGCTAGAAGCGCAACAACTTTAGCCGCCCCCTCAATAGCCGGGACCAAGACCGTCAACAACATATCGCCAATGGTCAGGCCGATATTGTTCAGTCCCGCCATTGCCACGTTGAGGCGTTGCTGCATATCCTCGGACATTTTGTTAAAGGCTTTGTCGGTTTCGCCGACTTTGATGCCCATGTTTTCCATGATGGTGGTGTATATTTTGCCGGTCTGCCCAGAGAATGCCAGAGCCGCGCCAGCCGCTTCGGAAGAACTGAATAGCAGGCTCATCTGCTCAACGCTGCCGCCAGTGGCAAGAGATACCTCGCCCATGAATTCAGCAAAGTTCTTACCCTGCAATCCAGCCGCGTTAAATTCCAGTGACAACCCTTTAGCCAAATCCCTTGCTTGCTGTGACGGGTTAGCAATAGCGATCAAAGCCGCTTTAAGCCCAGTCACAGATTCAGCAGTGGACAAGCCGCCGCGTGTTAAAGCCGCCACGGCGGCGGCAGTCTCATCAAACGAAAGTCCAAGTTTCTGAGCGAATGGTAACGCCTTACCGATTGAAGCGGAAAGTTCCTCAATCGTTGTTTTACCGCCCTTCATGGCGACAAAAAGGGCATCGCTGGCATCCGCCGCGCTTAAGTTTGATTCCTTGTAAACGTCCATCGCCGAAGTCAGAACATCTACCGCCGTCGTGACATCTGTGACGCCGCCGATTGCCAGACGGTTCGCCACGTCAAGAAGAACCGCCGCGTCCTCTACAGAAGCCGCGCCCGCGCTGATCGCCTGATAGAACGCATTGGCTTGTGCAGTCGCAGACCCGCCGTAGGTTGCGGCCAATCGCTTGCTGGCATCGTCCAGAAACGCAGTCTGCTTTGCCGTGCCTTCGATCAGCGTGCCGACCTCGGACAGAGCCGACCCAAATTCAAGCGCCTGCCGAGTAGCAGCCCCAAGGGAAGCCACTGCCCCCACCGCAGCCGTTGCAGCCGCAGCCATTCCAGCAAACGCCAGTTTTGAAGACTTGCCCAGCCGCGTCGCTGCGCCCTCAGCGCTGCGTCCCTCCTTGCCGAACTTGTCTAGGTCTTTGGTGGCAGTCCGCGCTTGGCTGCTGTCGATTTTTAACGCAAGTTCGGCGATATCGGTCATTTTTTAATTCCTTGCGCAATCATTATTTGTGCGAACTATTCGCCCGTAACCGCCTTGACCGCTCTTGCCGTCGAGGCGTCGAATATCTCAAGATCACGCTTGGATTTAGGCCAATCCCATGGCGCATCCGTGCTGCGATTGTTCGAGCGATGATACTCTCCGACATAGGCATCAGAGGCCAGCAATGCCGCGTCCACTTCATACGGCGACATGAGACCGCAGGTTGCGGCGACAAAGTCCATGATCTGCCCGGCGGAAATAGAAGCGACGGCACCCTCGCCGCGTGAGGCAAACAGGCCAACCCGGCGCAGGACGTAGGCCGCATCGAATAGACCCCCCTGCTCGGGCAGGATATGGGGCGCGCGATCTAGCTGGATCCAACGCACGGGAGCCTTTTCAGAGTCCGCGCATTGCAGCCAAGCAAGTTGGCGCGCCCACAATATCAGGCGGTCTTTGTCGCCTTGGTCTTTTTTCCGGCAGATGTGATCTCCAGATCAACAGCCGTTCTCAGTGACTCCAAAGCGGCGAATAGCGCTGTCTTATTTTCAAGGCTGCACTTCACCAGCTTGCCACCGTCTTTCAGGTTCCAGCTGTCGCAGCAGCGCGCCAGCAGCTCGGCTGTGCGCCCGTCGCCTTTGATGATTTCCGCGTCAAGCTCATCCTCGGTCATATCGCTGTCAGCTTCTGCATCGGCCTTGTCTGCCCGCGTCGATTTAATGTGCATCTTGCGCACAGACTTCTTGAAGCGCGTGCCGTTGACCGGGTGCATCGTCAGCTCAAGCTGGCCATCGCTGCCGTCTTTGAAGCCAGCTGGCTTGCAGAGAAATGCCTCTAGGCTGTCGTCGATTGCCGAGGGCTGGCCAGTCAGTTTTGCGAAGTCAGTCATGTGATAAATTCCTTTGGTTTTGGTTAAAAGGCCGCATTGGTTAACCACGCCAATGCGGCCCTATCCGTCAAACGCCAGGAGGAAAGAAACCGGCGCGTCGGGATGCTTACGCAGCTACCTTGATGTGCTTGCGGTAAAACTCGACCGAGACGTTAGCCATCAGGACGCTGCCAATGGCCGCCTCTGGGACGTAGGATGTGATGATGGCGAGGCGGTAGTAGACGGTCCCATCCTTCAGGGTGAATTCCAGAGCCACCTTTTTGCTGGCATCAGCGGTAGCATCCGCAGCGGCCTCCAGCTTGGCTTGGCCCGTGTCCGATGTGTCGTAACCGAACATCAGGGAACCCGACCCGGCGCGCAGAATATCGCCGAACTTTTCTTCTTCGCCGGTGCTCAGGTCGTCAAAGGCCGCCGTGTCGAAGATGCCTGCCATGGGCGGAACGTCAGATAGCTTGCCGCTGGCCGTAAACGTCAGGCCGCCAAAGCCTGAAGCGTCGTGTGTCGATGGCAGCGTGTCGGAAACGCCAACAGTGATGCCGACAGAGGATTGTAGAGCCATGTGAGTGGCCTCCTATAATGATTGGGATTGATCCCGGCCTAACCCCAGTCATGGGAAGCGACCTGCCGGGTAGGCCGCTATTCTTGGACGGGGCTTATCCCGTCAACGAACTCGACCAGAACCTCGCCATCGGCCACGGTCGCGTCGTAAACGATACCAGTGTAGGTCACGCCATTTTCCAGCTTGAGCAAAAGCGGCGCGCCGATCTGTGGAGCCTCGCCGTTATAGATCACGGCGGGATAGTTTTTATCGCCGCGCGCGATTTTAATCAGGCGCACGGGTTCGATAATTTCAGGGGCTTTGGATTTGCGCTTTCCCAGCGGCACCACGGGCATTTCTACCCTCAATAGCTCGTGAGGGTGGCAACAATGTCGTCGCCGCCATCAATGGTTACAACGCCCTGCAGATATGCGGAAATAGTGTCCATAGGAATGGCGACCACTGCGCCGTCTGCAATCGATGCGAGCGTGAGGCCAGCCGTGACCGGTACGGCGCCAATACCGGGGACTGGAACAGTCGTGCCGCCCGCTCCGTCAATCTTGGGCGTAAGCGCGCCGCCAGAGGCGTTGCGCAAAGTTAGGACTTGGCCCCGGCCCGGAAGATAGACAAGCGTGTCCGAAGCCCCGAGCGTGGTTTGGGTTACGACGCGCGCGCCGCTGCCAGTGAGGAGTGTTGCTGCAATAACTGCCATGATTTTATGTCCTGATTATGTGTTTAAAGCGGAGTAGCGGATCGTCAGGGGAACGCGCCAATCTGCACCGTCGCGGAACCCGCTAGCGATATTGGCGGGCTGTTCAATTGTTATAAGCCCGCCGGTAATTGGAATGGTCAGCGCCTGCGGAAACAGATCCGAGACAGCATTGGCATAGTCATTGGCTGCATCATCGCCAGCGCCAAACTTGACGACAACAACAACGGCCATCAGCCCCGTTTCCTCGATCACATCAGCCGACAGCATCGGGCCGGTGCGGGTCTGCGAGGGGAATAAAACCTCAAAATATGGGCGGGCCATTGCGCCTTGCGGCTCATATGCAGGCCAAGTGCCGAGCAGGCCCGTGCCACCCGCCGCAAGTCGCCCCGTGAGTGCGTTGTTTATGTCGCTGCGCTTCATCCCAGTTCCGCCCTTGCTTTTCTGACGGCGCCCTTGACGTAGCCCTGCCAACCCGCTGCCGCGACATCGATCCAGTACGTGCCGGGCACGCCGTTTGCGCCGTAGTGGACCGCCTCGGCGTATTCAGCGCCGCTGCCCTTGCCACCCCATGCAAACCTTGCCGTGTCGCCTGCCGTCATTTGCCCTGCGACAAAGGCGAAGCTGGTCGCGCCAGAGATTGCCGTGCTGCCGTTCAGGCTCGACTGTAGCGACGAAGCCAGGGCGTTTAAGTCGCGCGGGATCGTGCCTTTGACCCGACTGCCACCGCGATTGATGCCCGGCACGATTTTGATGTCAGCCACCAAGTCATTTGTGGCTTGCGAAACTACTGCGTCTATAACCTTTTCGGTCTTAGTGACCCACTTGGGAAGGTCAGCGAAACTGTACGTGGTCACATCAGCGCCCTTGTTTGCGCCAGTTCTTCCGGCGTCAGGCGCTCGGCCAAGCCCTTGATAAAGTCAACGCGAGGCCTCACCACACAGCGACAATTCACCACCTCAGACGCAGGCGCAGATTGATCGCCGGGATACATCATTGCGAAGCCGCCAATATCAAACGCCTCGCCTTGCTGGCGTATCTGCCCATCTGCTGCGCGGTGACTGTCGCGCGTTGCGCTGTCGCCAGCGGAATCCCATTCTCGTGTGATGGCCCCCGGCGCTATTTGCCCGCTGTCCTGCATTTGTTGCAATCCCTCAGCCTGTGCCGCGTGAAGGCTGCCGAGCAGTTCGGTTCGTGCGATTGTTTCGCCACGCAGCATTTGCAGCCGCCCGGTGTAGCGTGCCGTGATCCGGGATATGTCTGCCGCAGATACCGGCTTGCCCGCTTTGATTGCCCGACGCACCAGACCGTCGAACCGCTTGTCGCGCAGCTTGCGGCTGAAGTATCCTGCATCCAGATTGCGCAGATCATCGGCCATGTTGCGAACAAACGCTGCCTTCTGGCTGTCCAACCCAACAATTCCGCCCGTGCGCACGCCGCCGGGGCCAACGCGGCCCACCAGATCCAGCGCCGCTGCCCGTGGTGACGTCCCTCGCGTGATGGCGTCCGTCAGTGCTTCGCGCACCGCTTCAACAGTGCTGGTGGTGATCTCTACGATCTTATCGCTCGAAAACTGGCGCAGGATTGCCTCGGCGCGAAGGTTGCGGCTGTCGAAGCGCCCTGTCACCTTGACGCCCTGCCGCGCGCCTGCCGCTTTGACAGCATCAATCGTGAAGTCGCCGCCCACGAGGTGCGCAGCCCTCAGCGCTTCATCCAGCGGCCTGAAATAGCTTGCCCCAAGCCCGATAGCGGCCAGTGCGGCCCCTACGTTGCCAGCGCCAATTGCGGCCTCTAGCGCGGCGATTTGCACGTCGCTGCGAATGTTGGCGAGGGCTTGGTCAAACGCCTTGCGAACGCTTGGTTCCAGTTCGTCCAGCAGGTCTAGGAGGGTTTTGCGACGTGCCATTTAAGCTACTCGCGCATCATGCAGAGCTGCAATGCCTCGTCGGCAGTAAACCCTGCGCGCATTGAAGCATCGTAATGAACCTTGCGAACCGTAGCGAATAGGTCAGCCCTGCGTACTTCATCGGGCATAGAGGCCTTAGCCGCTTGATATAAGGCGTCCATCTTTGCCGACGCGATGAGCTTGTTTGCTTCGTGGCTCATGGGTTGGTTCCTTCCATGCGAAACGACCCCGCTTGCGGGGCCTGTGGGTTGAGTTGTCGTGTGGTTTATCGGGCGTTTTTCATGGCATAGAACGCGACCAGCCAAGCCATTGCCATCAGTGCGCCCTGCTCAAATGCCGCGCGCTCTAGGGCGGCGCAGGCCTCGGGGTAATCATCGTAGATGGTGCGTGTCACGCCCTTGCCCATATTTCATACATCAGATCAATGCCGCCCGGCTTAGGCGGTTGCACGCCGTATATCTGATAATCAAGGCCCTGAACACTAATTCTGTCTGATACCGCTGGAACCACAGCGCCAACCCCTGCCATGATTTTAATGTCGGTCGCCAAAATAGCCGTGCCTTCGCGTTCTTTGTTGCTGAAGGTGCCTAGAACAACATTGAAATTATGTGTGACTTCAGGGCCATATACAGGCTTGTTGTCTGGTCCGGTCTTGGCGCCCTTGCGCTTGATAATGCCGATCGTGCCGACTTCCGCCAACGCAGCGTTTATATCTGTTGCGACGGCGTTCCAGTCTTCGCTCATACTTTATAGGCTCCGATGTAGGTCCGCATATATCGGCGCAACAGAGCATCAATGACTGTGCTGACCGGGGTTGCCGCCGCCGCACCTTGCAGCCCACTATCGCGCAACGTCCACTGGATCGCGTCAACTTTGGTCAACGCTTTTTGCTGATCTGGCGTAAATGTCTGCGACCAAAAGCCAGGCGTTGCTAGCTCAAGTGTTGCCGCTTCATACACAGCATCATCAACCCCGTCGCTTGTCGCACCATAGGGGGACATAAAGTAATTCACATAGCTGCGTGTGACGTGCCTTTGCCCGCGCACCAATGCCGACGCGCTGGCGGCATCATCCGCAACCGTATCGCCAGCGGCGGTGGCGTATGCAATCCATCCGGCGATAGTTGCGGTCATTATTTCGACTTCGGCGCTGGTCCGCCAGGCATCTGTGGCGCGCCCTCGTTTACGGCGCCATCTGCAGGGTTGACGATCATTGTCTTCGCTTGCTTTGGCTTGGCTTTGATGATGCGCGCCTTTCCGACCAAAGCGGCGGGCAGTGTGTCGCCAGTAATATCGATCACTTCACCAACACCAACTTCATTACCAGCGGCGTTAAAGACGCCTTTTTCTGTAATTTCCGCTTTCATGGCTATTTCCTTTGCTTGGTTAATCTTAGTAAAGGGGCCAGCAATGCCAGCCCCTCAAGAAGATTAGGCAAGTGTCGAGTGCGCCACGCCGCAGTTGTCTTCTGCGTCGAACTTGATTTCAACAGCAGCGGCCATCATCACCGAAAAGTTGTAATCGTCCTCGGGGTTTGCGCGAAACTGCGCGCGGGTGGTCATTGGCATACTGTTCAGCACTTGAATGACCTCACGGCGCTTCACAACGGCGATGATCTCACCAGCGGCGATGCTGTCGGCAGGGATGACCTGGCCGAGGTTCGCAATTTCCAAAACACGTTGGGCGATTGTCTTGTCGCCGTTCGCTTTGAAGTCGGTTGAGTTGGCATAGAACCAATCATCAAAGTTGACGTAGAGCGTCGCGGGCACCTTGAAGTTCTTCGCGTGCAGCAGCTTGAGAGTTGCTACGACGTTTGCAACCCACTCGGCACCCGTGGCCGTGATAAGCGCCTGCGCAGTCGTGCGGGTGGAGCGCTTGGGGTGCGTGCGCAGTCCGTAAGATTGCTCCCCGTTAACTTCGATTCCGGCGTAGCCATTCAGAACAGCGCTTTCGGCCTTTTCGGCAATTTTGCGCTGGCTGTTGGCTCGACCTGCGGCGTCCAGATTGAACCCCTCAGTGCGAGCCGCCTCGACCTGCCGCCAGCCGTAGCTAAACGAGCTGTCAATGATCGGGATTGGCGTTCCGTGGTAGGCATAGACCGGCTGATCTGTGCGCGCCTTGGACCTGCCGTCAAGAGACACGTTGACATTGCCGCTGTCGCTGATCGTCTGGAAGTGGTGGACCAGCTTCCCGATTGCCATTGGCATCGAAAGCGTTGCCGCCAGATCATTGAACACGGGCTGCAGGTCACGCTGAATCTCAACCCCTTCGCGGTCCCATGCGCCCCAGACATCCTTGGGCAGCGGGGCGGCGTTGCCGACCATCGCATCACTGCCAATAGAAGCGGCAAGCGCCACCTGCGAGGCGTTCCAGTTGCGACGGTTCGCAAGAACCGCACGCTGTTGTTCACTTGTATACAATAGCATTGTTTGCGCTCCTTACGATGCGGCTGTGACGAAGTTGTTGGCGATGCGAACGTCGGCAAGGGTGCCTGCCGAATATGCGCCTGGCACGTCGTCGAAGGTTGCGAAAACCCGCTCCGATACGCCCGATGCGATGAGGCGGCCATCCGCGCCGATAGTCAGGTTCGCGCCTTTTGCGTACGTCGCATTGGCAAGGCGCACTTGGTAGATCTCACCGACGCGAGGGCGAAAAGCGACGCCCGTATCTTCATCGGCATACGCCGTTGCGACAGACTGCTCAAAGAAATTTCGGTTCGACAAAATGAGCAGATCGCCTTCAATGTCTGCCGCTGTTGCCATGGTGAATTCTGTGGCGCTCTCAGTCACCAATATCCCCGGAAGGTATGCCCCCGCGACTTTTTTGTCGGAAACAGATTCAGCTTCGGAATTAACCGGGCCGCGATAAATGACGTTGCCTGCCATGATTATGCCACCTTCATGTTTGTGTTGAGGTCCACGTCCGCGAACTCGTCAGCGGGCGCGTCACCAAGCGCGGCGTTGAGGTTTGTTGCAGTTCCCGGCTTGGCTTTTTCGGCCAGCTTACGGGCTGCGTTAATTGTCAGCTCACCGGCGGACTCAGCGTCAAGAATGTTGGCCTTGACGATTGCGGCAACATAGCCTGCAAGCTCGGCTTCATCCTTGGCCTTGGCGTTGGCTGTCATTTCGACCTGTGCGTCGATCAGCGGCTTCATTGCCTCTGCCATTGCGTTCTTCAGGTCTTCTTTCGTGACTGCTGTTTCGGTCAGGGCGTTCACCTTGCCGGACAGCGCGTCGAACTGTTCCTTGTCCATGTTCAAATCCCTTTCATGGGGTTGTTGTGGTTCCCGCGCTGGCGAGAACGCCTCTAGTAGTGCGGTTTTCATTCGATTAAGCATCGGCACACGTTCGCGCCGCTCCATCGCTCGGGCTAAGTGGTCAACCGCCCAATCCAATTCCCGATCGCTGTCTTCCAGCGTCGAGTTTATTACGTCGATATGCTCACCCTTGGCATTCACCATCATGCCAACGCCCTGATCTGGGGTGGCCGCGCCTTCCTCATTCAAGAGGATCGCGTCGTGGTCGAAATACATATTGCGGGCGATGTGTTCATGGTCTTCCCCGTCCGGGCTGTCCAGGCTGCACAGAAGGCCCGTGGACGTGTGGACGGGCTTACCTGCGTTGATAGCCTCTATCACTGCCTTGCCGTTGGGGCTCTGGCTCGCGACCTCCACGTCGATAATCTTGTCGATCAGAACGCGGCCATTCTCGCGGCGCACGTTGATATTGTGCGCGCCGATGTAGGAAATGGCGAGGCCGTCCGGGTGAGAGGCCGATACAAAATCGCCGTTGACCCTTGGGTGTCCAAATGGGGCCAGCGTATCGTTTAGGGTCATAAACCCCTTTTCGATTTCGTCAGCCGGATATTTGATTTTGTTCATAATGATGCCGTCGGGCAGCGTTGCCGACGGAACAATGATAACGTCCCGCCCGTTGCGCTTTTCATGGCGGATAGCGGCCATGTTCGCCGCCGTGGTGACATTTACGCGTACTTGCTTCATATCTCATCATCCTCAATTTGATCCGGGCCGTCGCCTTCGTGGCCCGTGACCATGCGGATTTCGCCGACGGTATAAACCGGCTCGGCGGCCATCTTGGCGTTAGTGTCCGCCATCTTGTTGGCCAGATCGGCCTTTTCGGACGCGGTGTTTTCGGTCAGGTCTGACCATTCGATATGCCAGTCGCGCTCGGGCAGGATGCCGAACTGTTCCAGTCGGTTGATGAAAACGTGCAGTGTGGGAATGACGGTGCCAGATCGGCGTGCCATGTTTGTTTTCGACCAAGTGTTGTTGTCTTCGGTGCTGGCGCGCTCGCCCGTCTGCGATCCGACCAGAACCTTGGCGGGGATGGGGATGGATGCCGCAAAGCCCATCAGCGAAACGGCATGGAAGTGCTCAGGCGACGGCATAGTGACTGCTACTGTGCCGACTTTCATGCCCTGCAGAAGCATGGAACTGTCAAAGCCCTTGTTAAATTCGTCCGCAGTCTCGCCAATCTTATCGGCGACTTCGGTTAGATCGACTCCCATTGAATCTGCCATTGCCTGCAACTGGGCGTCTTTATCAATTTCAAACGTCAGGCCGCGCTTGGCGTTTTTCCAAAAGCCCTCGCCGCCAGCGCCACTGATTTTTTGCAGGTCGAGCAGATCGTTGTACCCTGCCTCAAGCGCGCTGTCGGGATGAACGGTGCCGTCTTCTGACCAAACGATAACGCGGTCGGGGTGAACCTCAAAAGAGCGGTTTTTGTTTACGTCGTTGCCTACTGCCGCCTCGTTGAAGCTGAACATCTTGGGCTGACCGTAGTCCACCGAAAGCTCGTCGGTATCCCACGATGAAACTTCCAGCTGTCCAGCCCATGCCGGGATGATTTCGACTAGGCCGTCTAGGCCGCCCCCGACGCGATCCACAGGCTCTTTGAACCGCTTGCTGTCAGCGAGGCGCAGAATGATACCGGAATAGCCGCCGACCAGTGACCGGCGGTCAGCATCCGCAACGCGCTGCCAGATGCGCAAGTCATCAAACCGCTGCCGGATTTCCATTTCAAGAGGCGTTTCATTCGCCTCTTTGGTTTCCCAAATTTGCGGGTTGTCCTGCCATGTTTTCAAAACGGTTTGGTTGATGCCCGCTTTGGCAAGCCCGTTGCGTTTATACATGCGGTGGAAGTGCTCAAACACCAGCGTGGTGGGATATCCGTAGTCTGCATAGTGGTCGTGCTTGGCGCTGCCGTAGTAGCCCGGGAACATTTTTGACAAGCTGCGTTGCGTCGCGTTGGCGATGATATCCTTGGGGTTCATCATCTGTGCCTACTCTTTAGCAACATTGCGGTTTGCGGTGGTGTCTCTGCCAATTCCGAAAACGCGCGCGACGCGGCGTCCACTTGGTCTTTCCACTTCCCAACGGGAAACGTGGTGATCTCGTCAAGAAACGCTTTGTTCCAGTCGCCGCTAACCAGATAGACATTGCCGCCCTCGGCCTGCGCAGATAGCCCCTCGGCCCGCGTTGCCTTTTCGCCAGTCTCCGTCGACGCCCGGTAATTGTGCGGCGCGATCTGCTTTATCAGGTGCTGCGCCCATGACTTGCCCGCGCTGCCGGGGTCTTGAGGTATTGAGCCGCGAACGCCGGGGTGCTCCGCCGCGTCCTGCCCTGCCGTGTTGACTATCAGCCGCTCAACCCCCGCGCCCGTTACCTGAGCGCGTGTGGCGTCTGCTATGAAGTAACGCCCATCATGTGACCGGCCCATCAGGATGCCCGCCGTATAGGCGCTGTCGCGGCCCTCTGAACCGGCTAAATCCCAGCCCCGTACCCATCGGCACCCGGCTGGTGCTGCTGGCACGATACTGAACCAATCGCGCTGGAACATTGCCCCGCCGCGCGGCACCGGATCTTGCATGTACTGCCCAGCAAAGACGTATCTGCTGGCGTGTTCTTGGCGTTGCAACATTTCAATCGGAAACTGTTCAGGCCAGAATGATTGTTCATCCTCGGTCAGCGCCGGGATTTTGAGATGCTCCCATTCCTCGCCGTTGCCGCCAGCTAGGAGCCACCCACTCAGGTCTTCCTCATGTAGCCGCTGCATGATTACGATGATCGGCGTGTCCGGCGTGTTGCTTCGGCTTTCCATGGTCATCTGAAACCAGTCGATCACGTTTTGCCGCATTACTTCTGACGTTGCTTCGCCGGACTTGTGCGGATCGTCGATCAGGATGCACCCACCGAACCCGTCGCGCATCTTACCCGCGCCGTATCCGGTGATGGTGCCGTCCGCGCCGGTTGCGTAAAACACGCCGCCCGCGCTGGTTCTAAATTCATCCTTTGCGGTGCTGTCACCCTTTAGCTTCACCCACGGGAACGCCTCGGCATAGGCTTCGGACTGCATCAGCGCCCTGACGGCATAGGTGTTGGCCGATGCGAGCCGCTTGGAATAGCTGGCGTGGATGAATTCGCTATCGGGGAACAGCCCGCCAGCCCATGCCATGAAGTTCTTGACCGCTAGTTCAGTCTTGCCGGATCGCGGCGGCACGTTGATAATCAGGCGCTTCGTTCGCCCCAGCAAAACCCGCTCCAGCGCATCGCAGATTAAATCCTGATGCCAGTTCAGCTTTAGCTCTACCCTGCGCGTCTCGCGGAACATGATGCGCGTGAAGTCCAGTAAGCCGCACCGGACGTCGGCAATTTCATTCGGGGTCACAGTGCTTGCGGTTCATCGCGGCCAGTGCCGCGTCCTGCGCTGGCCCGGCGGGTGACATGCTGTTGTCTTCCGAGACGTGGTTGAGGTTGCTCGTCTCGCGCCATCCGCCGCGCGTCTTGAGCCAGAATATAGCAGCTGTGGCGCTGCGCGGGTTGTCCGCGTTGGTTGCCTGCTTGTAAAGCGTTTCGGCAACCTTGGCGTTAGCTTTAGCCGTCGCGGTATCCAGCTCGTCGCGATAGTGCTTGGCCAGCGTCTTGCGGTCGATGCCGACAACCTTGGCGATGTCCTCTTGCGGGATGCCGTAGGCGCTCATGGATTCAACCATTTTGCGTTGCTGTGGCGTTGGCTCGTGTTTATGCGTTGCGGCTTGCTTTGCCATTATGCCGCTCCAAGCCACTGAGTGCAGACGGCCCGCGCCACGACTTCGGTCATTTTGGGCGGGACGCTCATTCCGATCATGTATTTGCCGATCTTGTCCGATTTGGCTTGGTAGTCGTCCGGGAATGATCCGAGACGCTTCCATTCGCGGTAAGTTAAGGTTCGGCATTCTGACCAGTGTGTGTACAGCGACGGGGAGCTGCTAAGCGTGTTACTCGGTTTAATGTCGTTTATTTTGTATTGGTTAAAACAAGAATTTCGACTTTCTGTTTTTTTCAAAAAAACAGAGTAACTTTCACCTTTGACCGTGTGGGGCCAACACTTTTTATCGTTGGGAGCAGGTGCTGTATGGTTAATTTCCACATCCGTCAATTCCTGCACATCCGCGCAAGCCTCGCCCGCGCTAATCCAGCGATGCTTCGGCGCAAGCTGCAACGGCGGCACGTCAATGTCATTCCGAACGGCGCAGAAAAACACTCGCTCGCGCCGTTGTGGCACACCGCAGTCAGCGGCGTTGATAAGAAACAGTTGCGGCCTGTATCCAATTTCACGAAACCGGGCCATGATTAGCTTAGTGTATCCCTTGGCGTTTCCGAGGATCATACCTTTTACGTTTTCAGCGATTGCGACCTTCGGCTTGAGGTGTTCCACAAGGTCGAGATAGTCAAAGAACAGATCGCTCAAAACTTGCTTGGCTTGCCCTTCGCGGAAATGCTTATCCTTACCCCACGCCTTTTCCCGGCTGCCTGCCATGCTGAACGTTGAACACGGCGGGGATCCGTCTAGAATATCCAGATCAAACAACTCTGGCGGCAAGTCTTTCGTGATTAGGTCGCCAATCGGGCAAAGAAAGTAATGCTTAGGATTCAGGTTGCGCTGATAATGCCACGCCATTTCAGGATCAATGTCATTTGCAGCAACGATTTCACAACCGGCAATCTTATAGCCCATGCTTGACCCGCCGCCGCAAGCGAATGTTGACATCACTTTGATGCCATTGCTCGGGACATTGCTTAGATCAGCCAGCGACCATGCGCAGTCCGGTTTAGTCGTCATATTCAAAACCGCACTTGGGGCAAGTGTGGTCCATTGCGTAAGCGTCTGGATCAATTTCTTTTGAACTGCTATCAGGGGCGTCCATGCTTGGCTCTAAGAACAACGCAGCCATTTCCTCAACGTCAAAACCCGTCAGGCTCAAGTCAAAGTCCAGATCGCCCAAATCCTGCAATTCGATCTTCAGCAGGTCGTTGTCCCAGCCCGCATTCAGCGCCAGCTTGTTATCAGCGATGATGTAGGCTTTCTTTTGCGCTTCGGTCCAGCCCTCGGCGATCATGCAGGGCACATCTTTGATGCCCAGCTTTTGCGCTGCCAGGATGCGTCCGTGGCCTGCGATCAACCCGCCGTCTGCCTCGATCAGCACCGGGACCGTCCATCCCCATTCCTTGATAGATGCCGCAATCTGCGAAACCTGCTCGTCGCTGTGCGTGCGGCTGTTTCGTGCATACGGAATGAGGTCGGCAACCTTGCGGCGCTCGACGTTATCCGCTGGCCATGCCTTTTCTAGTGGGGAAGTCGCCAATGGATCACCTGTATATATGTGGGGCTTCTTCTTCACCCGGAGTGTGTCCCGCCTAACGCTTTCGCGCCGGTCCACCAGATCTACCCCACGCCGGGCATGCCTCGGAATTAGGAAAGCCCGCCGTCGCGTGATGCGGGGCGGGATGTGTTGAGTGCACTTGATGTAGACTGATGGACTTCATTACCAGCAATTGCGAGCCTGTGCCGCGCTCAGGAGGTGATGCTGTGGGATCATCTAGGGCCGGGTATCCCACTGGATTACCAATGCCAGCCTTTTCTGCATCACCGCCAAAGGGCAGTTTAACGTCAGCGCGCTAATGCCTTACTTGCCCGCATTAGTGGGCCAATAGTAACCCGCCGCGAGGCGCATCGTTGAGAGGCGGGGCGGGTGTTGTTTTCGGAGTTAGCGGGCTTTCCCCACCTTGGGCACATTGGTTTAGCCTCGAACTTTATAACTGGTGAGTTACAAATCGTGTACGATTATCACGTAACGCAAATAATCTACTGTGTCAAGCGGCCTGAGCGTCCCTAACCATCATAGCAATGCAGTGAGCCGCTATCGGGTTTACAGGAACGTCGCCAGCCTCCCACCTCCGTATGGTGCGCCCCCCGTTGATACCCATTCCCCAAGTTTCGGCCAGGGCGGCGCAGGAGCAGCCCAGCGATTGCCGAGCTGCTTTAAATTCTTGTCGGGTCATGCGTTGGTTTCGTCTGTCCACCAGTCTGTATTTTCCCAAACTTTAATAAATTCGGCTTCATTTTCTACTGCATCAGCAATTCGGTCAGCCTCTTTATTGCTGATGTCAAACCGGCCTGCGATGTCGTTAATTTCTGAAGTGTTCATTTTTTTCCCTTTGTGGTGGGCTTCATTGCCCCTGAATATACATTAGGGCATTACGCCCTATCACGCAACACCTAATTTGCACTCCCCCGCAATTATCTCACCATAGCCACGGCCAGCCGATCAAGCGCCGCCCGTAAATGCGCCATGCCTTGGGACAGGTTCTCACGCTGGTATTGCTTGAGGTGCGCGACTGTCCTGCCCTCACCTACCACCGCCGCCAGAATCGCCCTGTCGCTCTCGATGATGTGCTTGGACACGGCGAGATAGTCAGACATGCGGTCGATCTGGATGTCAATGTGAGCATCTGGCTTAGACGTGCTGTCAACGCGGGTTGCGGCATAGTCGGTCCCCTTGCTGCGTTGCGTTGCCGTCCAAGCGTCCCTTAGAGCCTCGCCAGCCGTAAAGCCTGCGTCGCTGATCCGGCCAAGTCGATGATAAGTTTCCAGCATATCAACGCGCCGCACGCCCTTCACCCCGTTGGGATTGACGCGCTCACCCGTGTCTGGATCAACATCGCCGCGGGCCTCAGATACCAGACCAACGCGGTTTGCCTGCCCGGTTGCGCCTTGATCCCACCTTGGCTTGGCCAACGACACATCGCCGCGCTTCTGGGCCTTGATGCAAGTTCCGTGCTTGAGGCGCATTTTTGACTTTGCGTCTGCCCACTGGGCGGCGGACTCGATTGCTTTGCTCATGTTGGCCTCCTTCGCTTGATTTTAGCCCCGCCACGGGGCTTGATGCTCAATTCGCCGACCAGTGCGCGGTAGGCGTCCAATTCGATCCCCTGCGCGTAGTTTCGATGCCTGTATGCGCTGATGGTTTCGCATTGCGCATTGTTCGCCCGCTCCAGTAGGTCGATGCGGTCCATCAGGCGGCGGGTGTTGGGATCAATGTTCACTGTATCGCACCTTCATCGCTTCCCTGACTGCCGCCGCTGGTATTCCTGCCGCCGCCATCTGCGCCGGTGTATCGCCGCGGTGGATCGCAGCGCGGGCCAGCGCTACTTGCGCTTGCTGTTCGGGGGTCATGCCCCACCCCTGACGCTGCGAAACTCCAGATTGTCGGCGGCCTTGATTGACCGATGGATCTGGCAGTGGGCTCGGCAAACATTTTCCTCGTTTCTAACCCGCTGCATATGCGCCGCCGCGCCGTGTACGATGGTGCTGTGGTCACGGTAGCCGTAGTGCGCGGCGATGGCTGGGTAGCTGGCGGGTGTCAGGTCGCGGCAAAGCGCGTATGCCATCTGTCGAGGGTGCGCGAATGCTCTCTCGCGGCAATGGCCGGTTAGGTCTAGCGGGTGCAGCTTGTAATGCTCGGCAACAGCTTGTGTGATGTCGGCTAGGTGGATCATTCTACCACCACCCAGATCGCTGCGTGGCTCGGACCCGAGTATTCCGCCCTCCCGCGATTTTGCAGGCGATACAGCGCCTCCGCTACCATCGTGCGGCTCATACCGCCCATCTCGCGGTGCAAGCCAACTATACCAATCGGCCCGTGGTGGCGCAGTGCGGCGAACACCAATTCGTTCTTGGCGTCGGCATCGCTGGTGTCGCGCAGTGATACCTCCTTGGGGCCGATGCAGCCTGTGGACCGCTTGCCTGCGCCGGGTAGTCCGGGGATCTGCTCACCGGCGGCGTTGACGTATCCGTGGATCATAATGCTTTCGAGCCATTGGCCTTCTGCCTGGCTGTATGCTGGGAGGGTCATGCCTTGCTCCTGCGGATCTTCATCGCGTTGCGCTTGACGTTGCTCATTGAGAACGCCTGCTGGCATCCCTCGTTGCGCCGCACGCGCCAGTGATGCTCACCGCGCCAGCTGTCGTCGGTCAGGTCGATAACGGTTTCAGGTGTCGGGTGCCGTGCAGCCTTGCGGCCCAGAATATCGGATTCATTTGTCATGCGATGCCCCCCGCGAACAGGTCTGCGCCGTGCTGTGCGGCATCCTGCAAGTTCATATCCGCCTGCGCCGCATACTCGGCCTTGAGTTCAAACCCAATATATTTGCGCCGCTGTTTTAGCGCCTCATAACCAGTCGATCCAATGCCGTTGAATGGGTCCATCACCACATCGCCGGGGCGGGTGTATAGGCGAAGGCACCGGCGGATAACGTCAAGCTGCAATGGGCAAACGTGCTTCTCGTCGTTTGCGCCCTTCGCCTTTCGGAAATTGCGCAGAACATTGCCCTGCTGAATGTTCATCCATACAGGGCTGGCTAGTGCCTGCCATTCGTCAATGGTAAATTCCGCCTCTTTGACCAGTTCGGCTAAAACATCATCGGGCGGCACGCCAGCGCAAAGGCCTTCGCGAGATAATTCTTCCAGCCACTCGCGCGCAATCTTTATTGGATTATCATTCTTCCACTTTCCGCCTCCGAGATTGCTCGTATGCTCTATGGGCCTATCGTTCACTGCATTCTTGCGGAAAAACAGCATGTAGTCAGGCATCCCCACGCGGTTCATGCTGCTATCCTTGCATATTGTCTTGTGAAGCAGGCCCAGCGCCTTGGTGCGCTGCATCTCTACTACGGGGTCTTTCCAGATCGTTGCGCGACCATGATAGATCAGTCCCGCCGCCGTGTGCGCGCGGATTAGGTCGCCTGAGAAGTCTTGCAGCCCAATAGCCCCATCGCGGCCTTTGCGCATGGGTAAGTCTGTGCAGTGAACGCATGCAATGCGACCGGGGCGCAGAACGCGCGTCAACGATTCTGCAAAAAATTTATATTGATTAATGAATTTCTCGCCAGTTCCGGCGTTGCCAAGATCGCGTTCGCTGTCGCTGTAAACAAACAGATCCCCGAACGGCGGGGAAAAGATAGAACAATCAACGCTGTTTTCCGGCATGGCATACATGCCTTCGATGCAATCGCTATTGTGCAACGCCCATCCGTCGCCCTGATATTCTGGCTGTTTCATGCCACTTCTCCCTTGATCCATTCTGGAAACGCCAACTCTAGCGGTCGATCATATTTGACGTTTGCTGATGCGGTTGATTGCGCGCGCTTCATTGCATCACTCATGCGGCGCTTCATTTCTTCGTGCTTCTCGGCCTTGCCGTGAACAGCCCGCCAAATAGCGGCCTCTGTGTCCGCAATTACAATATCATTTCGCACTTGCTGCGTTTGTCCGAAACGATGCGATCTGCGCACGGCCTGATAGTGCTGTTCATATGAAAAGCTGATGCTGGCAAATACCGCGTGCGCGCAGTGTTGCCAGTTGACGCCAAAACCGGCCAGCTTCGGCTTGGTCACAATCGCCCGATACTCGCCATCGGCAAAGCCCAGTAGGCGGCGCTCCTTTTCTTCTGGCCTTTGATCTCCGCGCACCTCTACCGCACCATCAATCATACTCGTGAGAAGCGCGCTTTCGTCGTTTGTCTCGCACCATATAGTCACCGGATCGCCGTGATTTGCCAATTGTGCGGCGCGTTCAACTCGCTGCAATAGCGTCAGCTTTTTCTCCTTATGAAAGCTAGTGGCGCTCAATTCAGGGATGCGAAACAGCATATCCTGTTCTGCATCTTGGCTACGATCCGCTTCGACCTGGTGCAGCTTGCGGTCGATCTCCGGCAGGACATATCCGGTATCATCGCCTCCTAGATCACTGGGGAGTGTGGCGCATCGGCTCCAGCTTGCAACCCATGACCAGAAGTCATCAGTCGCGTGACCTTTCAGCCTCCAGTCCTGGCTTGCCGTGCTGGTGTCGTTGATAAACCACTTGGATAGCATTTCCTGCTGGCGCATGACGCCCAGAAATTCAGCGTGGTTGCCAAGTTCCATATGATCGTTAGGGCTAGGCGTAGCTGTCGCGGCTAGCTTGAAATGCACGTCCTTAAATGCGTCCATAAGCATGTTGCGAGTGCGCCCTGCAAATGATTTAAGAATGCTGCTTTCATCCAAGACGATGCCCCCGAACGATGACGGGTCTAGCTTTGGAAGCCGCTCATAGTTTGCTACCATGATCCCATCGCCAACTTCTGACTGCTCGCGGATTTGGCGAGCGTCGATGCCAAACTTCTGCCCTTCGCGGATCATCTGCCCGGCCACGGCAAGCGGCGTCAATATCAAAACAGGCTTGCCGGTTTCCTCGGATACCTGCCGCGCCCACTCCAATTCGCAAAGGCTCTTGCCAAGGCCAGTGTCGAGAAAATGCGCGGCCTTGCCAGCGTCAAGCGCAAATTCAACCGCCTTGGTTTGGTGTAGCTTCATCTTGCCATTCATGGGCATAGGCGCCATGCCAAACTTTTGATCGACTGCGGCCTTTCCTGCTATGAAATCTCGGTATTCTTGAATGCTCATTGTTTTGCTCCTGTCCCCATGGGTTGTTGGTGCGCGGCGGTGCAGGGGGAGAGGCTGCATGTTCGTGGATCAGACTAGCCGCGCATTGGTAGGTTTGCCGATTTATCAGCAGTGGTCAAGCGATACGTCTAATTGTAGCCAGCAATGGCGCAGGTGCTTGGCGTGTTTGAAACACCGCGTCACCCTTGCATCTACCAACAAGACTTCGCAGGCGTTGCAGCGGCATCTCTCTTCCTGATGCGTCAAGAAACGCCTCAACATTAAAAAAATCTCCTACCTCGATTTTACTTAACACCGCAGCCACAGCGCTGATGGACGTGTAGGGGCGATGGTTTGGGTGGAAGTGCTTTGTCGGGTCGATAATCATGGGCATTCCTTTCGCTGATATAATATTTATATTAAATATCACAAGATAGAAACAACGTCAAGATAAAAAATACTTACTGGCGTGAATCAAGGGTTTTTAAGATCAATAATGCCTAGCAACTATGCATATTAGCTACTATCCGTCTAAGTCTTTGATTTGTATTACAAATAACCGATATACATATACAGTATACACTACTGTGAATTTAATTTCAAAAAATTGTCTCTTAGATGGTCTCTTAAAAAAAGAGTAAGGGGGGGGGGTCTTGCGCTAATCATCAAGTCAAAAAAAACCCCCATTCTGAAAAAACAGAAGGGGGGGGGGGGGGGTAAAATCTGCTATCCGTTTTTAATTAATGTTTTCAGGGGGTTGGAGCGGATAGTCATGTTATCGGCTGCTGCTATCTGCTATCCGTTCAGGCTGTAAAGCGTTGTTTTATGCCCATTCTTAGCCGAAACGTGTTGCTTAGACACTAGGCCCTTTTCCACCATCTGCGCAAGCGTCTTATCCACATCTGGGCGTCGATGGCTGCGCAAGCGGTTATATATCACGCCTACAGTTTCGCCCGTTTCGCCTTTTCCCACCGCAATAATGTTGGCAATGCGCGCGGCCAGCGCAAGTTTTGGCGCATCCTTCTGCCGGTCGTTTGCCACGACAAGCCGCATCTTGTCTTCGACGTCGCGCTTTATGAGCGCATAAGCCCAACGAACGTGCTCAGAGGTGCGCAAGCCGCTTGGGACGGCCAGCACCAATGAAACCTTACTTACCAGCTCGTAAGCCCCCAGCCAGAGCGCCTCAAGCCCTGTCTGCCCCTTGTGCGATACCGCTTGATCCTCAAACCACTCAAGCGCCGCGTCCAGCATGTCCAGCGCGTCGTCAGCGGTGGGAACCTTCCGGCGCTTACCATAATACTCAACACGCGCCGCCGCGCTCATGTCGTACTCACCGGCCATGTATATTTGGGCCAAGGCGTTCTGCATTTTGTCGCTCATGTCCGCCTTGCGAAACCGGCGCTTAGATCTTGGGGCAGTGTCCCGCTCGTTGAATATCAGCGCGCGCCCAATAAAGCCGTTTGTTGCGCTGTTAAAATCTACAAGCTCGTCAAACGTTACCGGCGTTGTATAGCCGATCAAAGAAAGGAACGGACGCTCCAGCCCGTTGTCCAGATTGTCCATTGCGTGCGTTACTGCCAACAATCGGTTTTCGTCTCCGTGTCGAGGCGTGTTTTCATCCATGCGCTTTTGTATCTGCGCCGACTCCTTAGATAGGATCGCGCGTATATCCTCCTTCATATCTCCAGTCAAAAGCATAAACCCGTCAGCCTTGGAGTACGCGGACATCAGCATCCCGATAACGCCGTCAAGGTATGCAGCGCCGCCCTTGGCCTGAGCGTTTTTAATCTTTTGCAAAAATATCCCGATTTCATCCACAATATAAAAAGCCGCTTGATGCCGGACTAGGTTACGGGTGATTTCCTGTTCCGATTTGATGGCACCATGGGTTGCCGGGGCGATTCCCGCCGCGCGGTGGATCTCCGCCTGCGCCTGCTGAACCGCTTCCTTGCCTGTCCTGGACCCGGCCACGCAAAACATAAATGTGTTGCAGGTCACGCCGTCCTTATCATCGGTGTAGCGCAGCCCGGCAACATTGCCTAAGCCAGACAAGGCGGCAGCAACGGCAAGGTTTTCGCGCGGCCTGCGCGACTGCCCCTCGATCCAGCGCGCAAGCTCGCCGGTGAACCCCGGCGGCGCCTTTAGGTCAACGCCGGATATATCAAATGGCAAACCGTCTGCCCGTTGCTGAACTTCTTCATATTCAGGAAAAGACGCCGTTTCATCCGGCGTAAATTCTACTGGCATTTTCCATCCGCCCTGCTCGGCATAATGAATAAGCGTGCCGATTGTGACGGGGTTTGCAGACCGGCCAAAGCTGTGCCAGTGGCTATCAAGGCCTTGGCCTTTGCTTGGGTACTTAGTGCCATTTTGCGACCACGCGTCCCAAGCATCAAACGCGGTGCCGTCGCTGGCCTCGTGCATTGCCATGCCGCACCTGATCCATGTCTCATAATCGCAGTCAGGATCAATATGGGCCAGCATTTCCGCAAGATCTTTGTGTGACACGTCAACGGCTCGGCCTTCATATTCGGCCCTGTGCCTTTCGGGTTTGCGCAAGAGATCCACCAGCGCCGCCGGGGCTTCCTCAATGTCGTCTGGCGTTCCGTGCCAAGTGTATTTTTTGCCAGTCGCATGAATAGACCCCGGGCCGATTACATAGCCGCTGGATTTGAAGTCGCAGCCGGGATAATCAGCATGGTGTGATACCAGCGCCACACCTTCTGGCGCGCGGAAATACAGGTGGCGAGATCCGCCTCCGCTGCCTGTTTCAACAATCAACCCCGCGCCGGATATTTCAGGGATGGCCTCCACCAGCTTGGCAAAGCTGTCCACGCCGCCATTGCGCGCGTCAACGTCCACCACGATTAGGCTGTTGCACAGGACGCCATATCCGGTAGCGAACTGGTCACTGTCAGCCATTGCGTCAATCTGCTCTTCGGACCAGTGCGGTGTGTGCTGCCAGTTAGATATGCGCGGATGTTTCATCAGCGAGGCTGGCGGGCAATGCTCCCATCCGCAAGCGCAAGCGCCGTTTTTATCCGCACCATAGATACCGAAAACGCGCAGCCCACACTCCCAGAATTTGCGGTATATCATGGCGCAGAGCCTCCCGGCGCGCTGAGATACTCGGTCAGCTTTCGCATGGTTTCCCAGGACGGGTTGGTCGTTTTTCCACTGCGCAAATGCGCAATCGTGTTGCGGTGTATGCCAGTGGCATCGGCTACTGCGTCAATGCGGCGATCCTGAAGCGCACCACGAATTTGCTCTGGTGTCATTGCTGTTTTCCTTACCTGTAAATTCTATTTGACAATGCGCTAATGCACGGTGTAATGTCAAGAGGCAGGTTGTAGAGCGTGACCCTGCCACGCAAGGCCAATGAGCCGAAAGGAACTGATTATGAGCTTGATGGAAACCGTCAGCACACCGCAGGATCGACCAGTGATGGTGACGATTTGCGGCGATAGCGGACTGGGGAAAACGTCTCTAGCCGCGACATTCCCAAAACCTATTTTCATTCGGGCAGAAGACGGGATGCAGTCAATCCCCGCCGCGCACCGACCTGACGCGTTTCCGGTTGTGCATGATGTAGACGGTCTGTGGGCCCAGCTAAAAGCCGTTATTCACGAGCCGCACGAGTATAAAACTTTGGTTGTGGATAGCGTCACCGCACTTGAGCGCCTTTTTGGCGAAGACGTGCTGCGAAAAGACGGCAAGGCCAAGTCACTGAATCAAGCGAACGGCGGCTATGGTGCAGGATTTGCGGCGGTCGGCACGATGCACCGGCGTGTCTTGAAGGCGGCGCAGCTATGCGTTGAAAAGCGCGAAATGCACGTTGTCTTTGTTGCACACGCCGATACCGAAACAATGAAATCCCCAGATGTTGATGATTACATGCGATATTCTCTGCGTCTGAATCAAAAGTATAGCATCGCGCCTTATGTGGACGATGTGGATATTGTCGGGTTCCTGCGCCTTGAGACGTTCCTGCGCGGCGAAGACGGCGACCGGAAAAAAGCCATCAGCAGCGGGGATCGTGAACTGATTACTCACGCGACCGCAACGGCTGTGAGCAAAAACCGCTTTGGCATAACTGATCCGCTGCCTGTAACGGCGGGAATCAACCCGCTGCGTGGCCTTGTGCCGGGCTTTGGCAAGGCAAGGAGAACAGAAGTACCCGCAAAAGATGAAGCGGCAACCGAAGAAAAGGAAACAGCATGAGCTTTTGGGATTTAGGAGACGGGTCTAGCGCCGCAGACAACCCCGATAAGGAATACGAAATCCCCGGCGGCGGTGATATGACGCCGATTCCCGGCGGGTCAAGCGTTCTAGCATTGATCGACGAGGCTAAGTGGGATCAGCGCAACGAGGCAGAATACATCAATCTGCGCTGGTCAATCATGGCGCCGGATGAATACAAAAACCGCAAGGTGTTTCAAAAGCTGTGGGTGACTGACGACGATCCAAACGCCAAAGACGCTGACAAGGCTGCTAAGAAGCGCGACAAGGCGAAGCGTATGCTGGCGGCGATTGATGCCAACGCGGGCGGGAAGTTGGGCAAGAAAGGCGAAATGCCGACCGACGATAGCCTTACAATGTGCCTGACAAACAAGCCGATGATTATTTCTCTGCAAGTCTGGTCCATGCCGGACCGTGAACAACCTGGCGAAAAGATCGAAGGAAATTGGGTTTCGGCAGTAGCGCCAAAATCAAAAGGCGTTGATGTGAAGGCCGCGCCCGCGCCAAAGCCGAAAGCGGCGCCGCTTGCTGGTGATCTTGACGACGAAATTCCTTTCTAAACAAGCCAACGGCGGGGTTAGCGCCCCGCCGTTCACACCGCAAACACATGAGGGGATAGACATGGAACAGCGTAGCAAGGAATGGTTTGAGGCGCGTCGAGCAAAAATTACTGCAAGCGCTGTTGGCGGGATACTTGGCAACAGCCCATATCAAAAGCGGGCCGACGTGCTGCGCCGCATGGTGCGCGAATATCACCGCGCCGAATCAGAATTTAGCGGAAACATAGCAACCGAATACGGCACCCGAAACGAAGATGGCGCGCTGGTCGAGTTTGAAATGGAAACCGGACTGACTGTTCAGGCGGTTGGATTTATCACACGCGAGGATTGGGCGGGATGCAGCCCGGACGGCTTGTTGAGCGACCACGCGGGGCTTGAGATTAAATGCCCATTCGGCAAGCGTAAGGATGAAACGCCAGCGTTCAAAACGCTGCGCGAGCAGCCCCACTACTACGATCAAGTGCAGTTTTCGCTTTGGGTGACCGACCGCATGGCGTGGTTGTTTTATCAATGGGCGCCCGGCGGGGCCGTACTGGAAACGGTATCTGTCGATCGGGCATGGCAAGACGAAAACCTGCCGAAGCTACGCCAGTTCTATGCTGAGTATCTGGACGCGGTAAAGGTGCCGGACGACTACCTTGAGCCGCTGCGCGTTGAGGTTGATACGTTTGAGGCGCAGCGCATTGTTGCTGAATACGACCAGCTTAGTGAGGCGATTGACAACGCCACGTCGCGCAAGAAAGAACTGCTGGCAGAAATGGTGCGCCTAGCGGGTGATCGAGACGCAATCTTTGGTGGGCGCAAGCTCACGCTAGTAAAGCGCGTCGGATCCGTGTCCTATGCCAAGGCCATTGCCAAATATGCGCCCGGTGCGGATCTTGAGCCGTTTCGCGGAAAGGCAAGCGAGGGGTGGAAGTTGTCGTGATGGGAACCGTTCTGTATCGGGCGTTTAGCGCCGAAAATGAATTATTGTATGTCGGGATATCTTTGCGGGGTGCGCAAAGAATGAAAGAACACGAAAAACTTTCGGGTTGGTTCAGCGATGTTTCCCGCGTTGATCTTGAATGGTTTGAAACAAGGCAATCAGCTTTAGTCGCAGAGCGTGAAGCAATAATTGCCGATGGCCCGATATACAACACGCACCACAACGGGAAGAAATCAAACCATGAAACTCAGTCGGATGATTTTGAAAAAGACGAGATATCGTTTGACGTGTCCGGCGAGATGGTTGGGTTTAGCAGGCAGAAACTAAGGCCTCTATACAAGCTATCTGAAGTCGCTGACCTTCTTTCAGTCAGCACACAAACGGTAAGAGACTGGATCAACAATGGTTCAATAGGGTTCATTGAGTTGTCAAGCCATTGGCGTCATGTGCGAGGTCACGAGGAAAAAAGGAAGGTCGTGGATTATAGAATATCAGGTTGGCAGATACTTGATTTCATAGACAGCTTGGGAGGGCGATAATATGAAACTACGCCCGTATCAGCAGACCGCCCATGATGCCGCCGTTCGATATATGGGGTTGAGCACTGATCCGTTTTGCATCGTGGCGGCAACCGGAGCGGGGAAAAGCCTCATTATCGCCGCACTGGCTGACACAATCCACGCCAAGACAGGCAAGCGGATATTGTGCCTAGCGCCCAGCGCGGAGCTGGTGGTTCAGAACGCTGAGAAGTTTTTGGCAACGGGCAGCCCCGCCAGCATTTACAGCGCCAGCGCTGGGGGGCGATGCTTGCGCCATAAGGTTGTTTTCGCCAGCCCGCTGACGGTTAAAAACCGCATCAGCGCGTTTCAAAAGCACGGTGATAATGGGTATGCTCTGATTTTCCTGGATGAATGCCATCAGATCACGCCGACAATCAAAGGTATAATTGAGGCAATCCGCATGGCAAACCCAAACGTGCGAGTGTGCGGCCTGACTGCCACGCCATACCGGCTGGGCGGTGGGTATATTTTTGCCAAGTGGCCGGACGGGAAAGCTAACGGCGAAAAGTCTTGCCGCACACCATACTTTACACAATGCGTTGATGAAATCGGCGCGCGCGCGCTGATAGATATGGGTTATCTAACGCCTCCGGTTATCGGCAAAATCAACGCCGATGGATACGACACCGGCGGGCTTGTGGCAAATCGCATGGGCAATTTTGACGCAGCCGCGGTGGATCAGGCATATCACGGCCACGGGCGGAAAACGGCTGCCATTGTGGCTGATATTGTGGCGCAATCGCGCAACCGCGCCGGGGTGCTTATTTTCGCCGCGACAGTGCAACACGCGCATGAGGTTATGGCGAGCCTGCCGCCTGAGTATTCCGCCATTGTAACGGGCGAAACGCCGCGCCGTGAGCGTGAACGGATGCTGCGTGACTTCAAGGCGCGCAAGCTGAAATACATGGTCAACGTATCGGTTTTGACTGTCGGGTTTGACGCCCCTCATGTTGATGTGGTGGCGATCCTGCGAAAGACGGAGAGCGTTGGTTTACTACAGCAGATCGTCGGGCGCGGCCTTCGCCTTGATGGCGGAAAGGACGATTGCTTGGTCCTCGATTACACTACCAATCTTGACGACCACTGCCCCGACGGTGATTTGTTTTCGCCAGTTATTCGTGCCGGTGTTGCGCCAAAAGAAGGCGGCGATGTTGAAGTGATATGCCCGGAATGCGGGACCATAAATGAGGTCAGCATGAATGGCGAATACGAGGACTACGAACATGACGAGGCCGGGTATATTCTGGACCTTGAAGGCGAACAAGTGCAGTCTGAACATGGCCCCATTGCCATGCACTACGGGCGGCGCTGCATGGGCCTTACGCCAGTAGGCGCACAAGGAAAGCACGAGAGGTGCGATTATCGCTGGACCAGCAAGGAATGCCCACACTGCGAAGCGCCGAACGATATTGCGGCGCGATATTGCGCCGAGTGCAAAGGGGAAATCGTCGATCCGAATGAAAAGCTTCATGCGGACTTCAAGGCGCTAAAGCGAGATCCGACCAAACCCCAAACGGATGATGTTGTGCGCATGGAGTGCGTGCCAGGCGTGTCTCGCGCTGGCAACAAAACAATGCGAGTGGAGTTTGTCACTAAGTGGCGGCAGTTCACAATATGGCTCATGCCAGATGGAACGCACACCCGCGCTATGCGTGATTGGCGCATGTTTGCGGATGCAACGAATGACGGTGAAGCCTCGCCGCGCACCGTGTCATATTCCAAGGATGCGGAAAGCGGGTTTTTCAGAGTGCTAGGGTATGATCGCGCGCCAGATATGGAGCCGGAAACATGAAATTTGGCCAAGCAGAAACGGCTGGGATTTTGATCTATGGTGACAGACTATATCGCGGGAAGTGCGCAGTCGAAAGCATGGAGCAGGTGACGCTTTTTAACTGGCTGCGCCGCGAATACCCGGAAACTCTGGGCGCTCTTGCCGTTCATCCCCGCAATGAGGGGCAGCTTAGGGGCGGTCAGTTCCATGCGATGCAGAAGGTTAAGGCTGAGGGAATGACGCCGGGGGCCAGTGATATTATTATACCGGGCGCGCCAGCGTTTGTTTGTGAAGTGAAGCGGCGCGACCACACAAAAAGCGCATGGCAGGATGGGCAGATTGACTATCTGCGGGCATCGGCGCGGGCTGGATGCTTTGTCTGCATTGCCTTGGGGCATGAGGCGGCGAAGCAGGCAGTGCAAGACTGGCTGGCGCTCCATGTGGCCTGATAGCGTGGCCCGCCCATCAAAGCAGCTTGAAGATGTTTTGCGCGGCGCTGTGCGAATGAAAGACGCGCCAGAGGCCGTTCAGAGCTGGGCAAGATTTGCGATATATCAGGGCGCGAACGAAGTCCTAGCTATTGATGGTAAGGGAAACCGGCGAAACGCTATTGCAAAAGCCCCCGCAAGCATCCGGCCTTACCTTGAGTCAGAAATTTTAAGGCTGCATCGTATGAAATAACACTTGACCGTGCGCCCGCGCATATGCCATTGTTTATTTAACGAACCGCAACTCGGAGAAAACCAATGAACATAGCCAAACCCCTCACCGCCCTAATCGCCATCGCTGCCCTTGCTGGATGCGCCTCGCAGCCTGACCAGATTGCCGCCTCATATGTCAGCCCTACCGCTTATCAGGGCATGTCGTGCGGAACGCTGAACGCCGAGGCACAGCGGGTCAATGCCCAGCTAGTGCAGACTACCGGGCAGCAGCAGACAGCCGCGAACAGTGACGTAGCAATGACTGCCGTAGCGCTTGTTCTGTTCTGGCCAGCCGCGTTTTTCATCGCCGGTCAAGATAGCTCTGCCGAATTGGCGCGCCTCAAGGGTGAAGCCAAGGGCATCCAGGCCGCTGCGATCCGCGCCGGGTGCAAGGCATGACCAAAATAGACACCGACGATCTGCAGCGGATGATCCTGCTGCTCGACGCGGCAGACGAGGCACTTACCGCCGCCGCCGATCTGGAAAAGCGCAACGAGGCCGGGAAGCCATTGCGATCCATCACTGCGCAAGAGCGCGCTAAGGCAACGCGCAGGTTTGTCGCCAAAATGGCGTCAAAATACAACGTCTCAGTCGATTAAGGAGCACCACCATGACCCACCTCATCACCGCCCCGTATTTCCAGACCGTTGCCGACAACGGCGCCCTGGGCCTCGCCAACGCCTGCGACCCTGCCACATTCATCACCGCTTGCGATGCGCTGGCTGCATGCATGCACGAGGGCCTGGAAGCGTTTGTTTGGCAAATCCACCCGCCCACAGCCACCCAAGCGCCCATGGCGTTCGACGTGACAGCCACCGCGACCGCATATGTCCGGTTCTGGAATAAAGGCGCACCGATCACGCCCGAGGAACGCGCCGAAACCATCAGTGACCCCACCGACAGCGCATATGACACGCGCAAAGAGGAGTACGCGGCATGATTGGCCCCGAACTCATCAACCTCATCCACTGCACGGGCCATGTGTCCGACGAGTGGCGGCAGAACTTTCACAAGTCGGGCGCAGATGGCGTGGACTACGTGCGCAAGGATTTGCACGACGCCCTGCGCTCTTCACAATCCTACACATACATCGGCGAAGACGGAAAGCCCCGGCAGGCCCGTGACATGGAGGACGAAATTGACGCCCTACGCGCTGCTTTGAAAAAAGGAGTAAGGGTTCTTGATCGAATCGAAGAGCTGAACTTATTGCAGACCGACGAAAATGGTCACAGATGGTGCAACTCTGACTTAATTGGTCAAGAAGTCATGGCCGCCCGCGCCGCCTTAGCGGAAGATGCAGCATGAGCGCGCCCAAGGTTAAGCCGCTGGTGTGGGTTCACGGTATAGTTGATTTGTCAAAGCCCCAGCCCGGAATGAGATACGTAGCTTGCTCAACGTCTCCTAGTCCTGCTTGGACTTGGTGGCTTAAAGGCGAGGAACACACAAGGGCCGTTTTCCTAAGCGAAGCTGAGTGTAAAGCCGCCGCGCAAGCCGATTACGAGCGCCGCATACTTGACGCGCTGGAGCCAGGCACCGAAGCCGACGCCCTGCGCGCTGAGGTGAAGCGGCTGAGGGAGGCGTTAAAATTTTACGCTCCTATTGAAATTGCTGGTGTTAAGTATGCAGGCGGAGACGACGCAGGATGGCGCGCCACCGCCGCCCTAGCGGATGCCACCCAATGACCCGCAAACAGCCCCTCGACTACGACGTCAGCCCCCTCACATACCTTGAGCATCAAGCGCGCCGGGGCGGCCCTTGGCGCCATCCCGCCAAACCGCCCGGATGGCAGCGGCGGCCCAGCCTAATCAGCGCCGCGTTCGTTTGGGCCGGGATCGTCGCGGCGGCGGTATGCATCTTGCTCGGCTGGTGGGCGTGGTGGTGATTGCCGACCTTTCCCGCGCCCGCGTCACGTTTCAGCAGCGCACAATCCTGATGATACTGGAGGAAAAACCAACGGCCCGATGTGCAAACACCGAGGCGCTAGACGCACCCTCACCCCACCTCACCCGGCGACATACGCGGCCCCGGCCTGTTGATTTTATTCTGCGGCACGGGGTCGCTCAGCCTGCCGCGGGCTTTGTGCGGCATGGCAACTGAGGCGCAACGCGTCGGTGTGGTCTGGATTACTGCCCAATGACCGCCGGTGCTCAGAAATAGCTCGACCATGTTACCCGCGTCATCCAAGCCCCATGAATGCAACGCAAGGCCATGCTCAACCTTTAGGTATGCGGCGAGGTGGTCGCGCTTGTAGCACTCAGCGGCGGCAGGACACGCCAAAAGGACCGCCAGAGCGGTTGCAATCATTTTCATGTGGATTTCCTTGCTTAGATGCCAGCCTCAGCGGTGCGCCAAATGTCATCAATCGCCGTAATCTTGCCGTTGGCCGCATCCAGCGCTTCAACGTGATCGGACAGTATCACCCCCAGATCGCCCAACGTTTCAGCCTGCCGATCCGGCACCGCGACCGGGGTGCGCAATTCGGTTGGCAGGTCCGGCAGCACGTTGCGGTATTCAATCGTTGCTGGACCGCAGGATGCGATTGAGCAGCACGCGAAAATCATCAGGCAAGGGCGCATCGAAGTCTCCTTTGCGAAAGCTGTCTTTTACCCGCTCATATTGGGCGGCCCTGGCGCGCTGGCGGGCCACCTCGGATTGGGCCACGGTGGCAGCAAGCCGGGCCTGCGCGCGGGCATCCTCTAGCGCCGCCGCAGAGCGCGTCAAGCGGGCGTTGTCGTCGCGTAGGTTGCCGATGGTGCTGGACTGCCACCACAGCCCCCCAGCAAGCGCCAGGAACGCCGCGAGGATGCCTCCAGCCAGATAGGCGCGGATCACGTCAGCCCCACCATGCAGAGCCGCGTTTCATTAGCCCGGCGATTGACCAGCCCGCGCACAATTCTGCCTCCGGATTTATTCCACCAGCCGAGCGCTGCGCAGCCGCCCGCGATGTCGCCAGCGTTCAGCCGCCGAGTTGCCGTTGATTTGCCAATGCCATAGATCCCAGCGTTGTATGCCAGCGACACATAGGCCGCGTCACGCTCTGGCGTCAGGCGCAAATCCCGTGTCTCCCGCGTAAAGTATCCATGCAGCCCGTCCCGAAACTGCCCGAGCCCGCGCTCCAGCATGGCCGAGCATTGCGCATCGGTGTATGTGTCGCCCTGCCCTACGCCACGCGTCTCGCCATAGCAGACAGTCCACACAGCAGGGCTGGCGATGGTGTCGAGATAGGCGGTGTTTTTCTTGCCCTCCCATTTTGCCACCAACGGCACAAGGACACGCATGGTCGCCGCCTCTGTGGTGTTTGCAATCGGCGCGGGAGGCGCAGCGGCACAGACAAAGATCGCGCATAGGAATGACTTAATCATCGGGCGATTCCCTGCGATACAATCCGTCCCGCGATGCCTGCGATAATCAGGCCAAGGCCGATTGCCAGCCACATGTGCGGGTTGGTGTCCCGACCGGTGGAAAGGTAGATCGCATCGGGCGCCATTATCGCCGCGATGCCGCAGTAATTAGCCCACATCGAATAGGATTTAAGCGCCACCGTCTTTGCGTCTGGTATCAGTTTCATTTTGTCATTCCGCTCCGTTGCTACGGCCAAAAGTGTTCCCGCGCAGGTAGCGCAAGATTTCAGATACAGACGCTTCAGTGCGCGCTGAGATGTCTTCAATGCCTGTTAGCCGCTGATCAATGCGCGCAGTAGATGAGCGCAGATTGTTGATTTCTTCCGTGTTGCTTTTGATTGCCCCACGATCCTCAACCTGCCGGTCCGACAAGGCCTTTATGCCTGCCTTTGCGTCGGTCACTTGCGTTCCGATCCAAACGCCGCCGGTTAAGAAGCCGACTAGAATAACCCACGCAAGCGATTTGGGCAGCGTAATGCCGCGCTCGATATTTTCAATCATCTGTGTCATTTGCCTTTCACTTTTCGCAGCGTCTTTTCCGCGTTTTCGATTTCGCGTTGCCATTCCGCCGCGCAGTGATCCGGTTGCCAAAAAAACATCGCGTTGATAATTCTCCGCGCTCGTAGCCAGCCCGTGTTTGTCTCAATGTGCGACCTTGCGCTTAATGTCTGGAATGTTGAGCCGCCGGGGAGTGAACCGTTAATCGCGCGGCTCACCAGCCCGACGAACATCTCACCGACGCGGCAAGCGATATAAAGAGGGCGGGGCATACGTATCACGGCCATCCGCTTTCAATATCCACAGCCGCCAATTCCGTTTCATTGGTCGCCGCTTCAATCTGCGCGGATAGCGTGGCCTCATTCGCAAAACACGCCTGAATGTGCGCCTCGATAGCGTCTGCAGCCGCGATGATTGTTGCCGCGTTGAGCGTTGAGAATACACCCGGCCCAGACTTCCACGCGCCAATTCCATAGGCTGGATCAGCCGCCGCCTTGACAAATGCCGCCGTTATTTTCCCTTGCGTTGTTCTGTCCGTCGCAAGGGGATTGCCGCCTAGAGTGGTGCCGCCTTCCTCCGCTTGCCAGCGGCGTGTGGCGAGTGCTGCAACCTTGTCCCTCCGCTTTTCGCGTATAGGGTAATCATCAAGGACAACCCAGACATGGCCGCGCCATTGGGCCACTTGATTTCCGGTTAGTGCAGGTGGATCGTGCGGGACTTCGTGGCGGTGACGTCCATCTTTATGGCCGACCTCACGGCTTTCGCCCGTCCATACCCCGCTTTTGTCTGTCGCATATACCTGCATTATATTTCCTCCGCTTTGACGGCATATTTAGCGTCTAAAACAGGAGGGAACTCGTTTGGTATTTCTATTTTTGTCTCGTCTGCGTTGATTATTACTGTCAGTTTATTACCTCCAGAATGAGCCACTGCTAATAAGTCACCGTCAGGCGAGAACGCCGCGCCTCTTCCTGTCCCAGATAGTGTTGGGGTTCCACTTACAACGCTCCAATCGGAAGTGTCCAAGATTGTCAGGTTATTACCGCCAACATGAGCCACTGCTAATAAGTCACCGTCAGGCGAGAACGCCGCGCCTAATCCTGTGCTAGATAGTGTTGGGGTTCCACTTACAACGCTCCAATCTGAAGTGTCCAAGATTGTCAGGTTATTACCGCCAACATGAGCCACTGCTAATAAGTCACCGTCAGGCGAGAACGCCGCGCCTACTCCTGTCCCAGATAGTGTTGGGGTTCCACTTACAACGCTCCAATCGGAAGTGTCCAAGATTGTCAGGTTATTCCCGCCAACATGAGCCACTGCTAATAAGTCACCGTCAGGCGAGAACGCCGCGCCGTATCCTGTGCTAGATAGTGTTGGGGTTCCACTTACAACGCTCCAATCGGAAGTGTCCAAGATTGTCAGGTTATTACCGCCAACATGAGCCACTGCTAATAAGTCACCGTCAGGCGAGAACGCCGCGCCTCTTCCTGCGTCAGATAGTGTTGGTGTTCCACTTAAAACGCTCCAATCTGAAGTGTCCAAGATTGTCAGGTTATTCCCTCCAAAATGAGCCACTGCTAATAAGTCACCGTCAGGCGAGAACGCCGCGCCGTTTCCTGTCCCAGATAGTGTTGGGGTTCCACTTACAACGCTCCAATCTGAAGTGTCCAAGATTGTCAGGTTATTACCGCCAACATGAGCCACTGCTAATAAGTCACCGTCAGGCGAGAACGCCGCGCCGTATCCTGTGCTAGATAGTGTTGGGGTTCCACTTACAACATCTGAAAAGGAACTAGGTCTCCAATTCGGAAACGCAGCCGCCAATTCTGGATAGCTAGTTGTTTCATAAATAAGCCCGTCTAGGTCCAGATAGCCTAGCCTGTCCTGTGACGCGGGGTGTATTTCGATAGTTCCGATGGGGGTGGCTACATCCTCCGCCGCCGCAGTCACAAACACCACCGCCGACCCCGACAGGCTCAACAGGCTCCCCGTGCTACTCTCGCCAAGCCCCCGCGTTAGTGTCGTGCCGGACGCCGTATAAACGCCCGTGCCGATCTCCCACGCGGTCCCGTCCTCTATTGCGTAGCGCACGGTATCTCCGTCAGACACGCCCGCAGCGGCTGCGGATTGCAGGCCAGCCCCCGTGAACACAAGCGTAATGGTTCCGGTGCCAGTGGTCGCTGTCGTGGCGGTCGCGGTGCGTAGGTCTTGGATACCACCACCACCGCCCGAGGGCAATTCAGAAACGGGCGCCTTATACAGCGTCCCGCCCCTCTCAATCATTAAAAGATCAGTTGATGTAACAGCCATTTTACGGGGCCGATGTCAGATTGGAAATAGAGAACGATAGTTCCTGCGTTGATAGCACAATCGGGTTATTGTTCGCGGTCCCTGCCGTGGTAGCCGCTGCGTGAGATGCCGCGAGCAAGTCATCAAGATCAACTGCATCCGTGACCGCGATATGTCCTGCCTTAGTGAATTGCGCGGGAAGCATCAGGCCCGCGTTGGTCCCGGTGGCCGCTGGTAGGGTTGCATTAGTGCCTGTCGATGAAGTGACGATGCCTTGTGTGGCGCTGGCGGTGTAACCAAGGCTTGCCCCGCCAACAGTGACATCCAGCCCCTCAGCCTCAGCCACTTTTGTAAATGCCGATCCGCGCCAAACATAAATTGCCCAGCCGCTCTCTACTGTTGAATCTGCGGATGCATCGACGACGAACACGCGGTCGCCAGTAGATAGCCCCGAGAGAGCATTGCGCGCCGCAATGTCTGCCACGTCATATTCAGATGTGCCGATATTGGTTTGCACATATGCGAGAATATCAGACGACAAAACAGAATAAACTGTGCTGCTGC
>Ga0307934_1000216_pt1 | contig 46165 bp, 42 predicted proteins | sample OrgLakmetageno90_FD_201838 | JGI IMG/M metagenome (GOLD analysis project Ga0307934, IMG submission 201838) | Saline water microbial communities from Organic Lake, Antarctica - #90 | ecosystem: Environmental > Aquatic > Non-marine Saline and Alkaline > Saline | place: Antarctica: Organic Lake...
CATATGGTAAACCTGCTAACGATGTTTTCCACGTCATCCACATGGCTAAAGCTCGTGCAGCATTAATGTCTACCGTTGGGTGATATCGTAGCCCTCCTTTGTAAGGTCCAAGTGCATTGTTATGCTGCACTCTATAACCAGTAAAGGTTTCTACATTTCCATTATCTAGCTTTACCGGAAAGTGGACAATTATTTCATTGTTCGTAATTGCCAGTATTTTACGAATACTCGGATGTAAGTTAATTGCATCTGCTGCGCTGTTAAATTGTTCAACAACGTTATCTACCATATTCATTGCCTTGGTAGCGTTCGACTTCTGTGGTTTTTTTTCTAAAATCATTTCCATAATTTTTATCTTTTTAAGCTTATACCAACATCTACTTTAGTTGGTTTGAACTGGCTTTTTTAGCTTGTTTCTTTGTGTTGTATTGTTAGTTGTTGCAGTGCTTTTGCTCTTAAATGGTTTTTCGAACCAACAATAAATTAGAGCTGCTACTGCCAGAAAATAGATCATATTTACATGGCCATTTCTAATTCAGGCACTTCAATTGGAGCCGCTTGTTGCGAAACAGTAGGCTCGTAAATTTCTTGCACTTCCGCTTTTTCATCAAATTCGCTACATGAAAAAACCTTTTCTTTTTGGCTCGTTAATACACAGCTATTAATGTGTGTGCATTCTCTGCATAGGTTAAAATTATTTGTCTTCATAATTGAACTATTTATTTGATATGCCAAAAAGCAAATTGAAGACCAAAGTAAATGTGCCAAAACAGAAATAAATCATATCTAATTAATAACTAGATACTAAAAGCTGAAAATAATTAAATTAGGAATTTAAGAAGTGGTACAGAAAGTACCGAGTGGGGAGAAATTACCCGATTTGTTAAAATAACAAAAGCTCCTAGAGTTTTAATCTAAGAGCTTTTATAAAATGATAACCAGATAACACAAAGATTGAGTGAAATTTATATATAAGTGATAATATTTTAAGAGGTTATGTTATTATTCTTAATTCTCTTTAAGACTTCGACTAGTGAAAAATTTGGAGGCAGTGGCTTAAAAGCTTTATTCCCAACAGTAAATTTTTCTCGTTGAAATTCACGTAGCTTTATAATATCTATTTTGGCGACAAGAATCGCATCATTTATTCCTCCTTTTAATCTCAAAATATCCTTCCTAGCAGTTTCAGTTGGTTGAGTTAGTCTTGTATCTCCTAATTGACTTGTATTTACTTGAGCAATGTAACAATGCAAATCTCTTGCACTTGACTCTGTTATATTAGAAAAGTAAGAAATATCCTTATTCCATTCTAATGCAACTAATAAATCAATTTTACTTCTTAATAAACTTCGATGTTCAATATCAGCCAATTCAAAACAGTAAAAAACGGAAAAGTATATATTCTTCCAGTTAAAGATGTCGTATCTATTCACTAGAGGTTTAGGAATTGATAAATGATTCTTTTTAATCAGATGTTCTTCTGCCGGGGCATAGTGATTTTTGAGACGTAACACAACTGTGGCATCTTTAATACCATTAACCTCAATAGGAAGAATTGTCGCAACGAAGTTAAATGCCGTATTATTGGAAATGACATGCTCTAAGCCCGTAACAAGCAATTTTTGATTTTTTTGAGAGTACCTCGTTAAAGTTGGAAGCAAATTTATAGGTATAAAAGACTCAGGAAATAGTATTATGTCCGTATTTTGAGTCCTTGCTTGATTTAAAATCAAAGCTAAACGCTGATATCTATCAGCAGACAAATTTGCTTCGTTTCTGATACCTTTAATAATGTTATCAGTAGTTACTTTTGTGTTCGCAAAGGAAATTGTGGGTTCTTGGATTCTCTCATTGGACTTAAAACGAAACTCTTTAAGCTGATTCTTATCTTCAGTATTGCTACCCCTATTTACTATGCTAAAAAAGTTTGATTTTAAATTTTCATCATCCCAAACATAGGGAGATAAATGTCTGAAGTTGGCTTTCTTATATATTTCAAAAGCTTGATCTAAATAATATTCTTCTATTGTAGTTTCTTTATCATTGAAATCATCTTTTACCTTAGAAATTTTTGGTCCTAAAACATTAGTTTGATGATACTCGCAAAGTTTGCTCAGTTTCTTCTTATTGAACTTTGATAGCTCTATAAATATCGCAGCAAAACAACACTCCCAAAATTTAATAGGCCTCGGTGAATTCTCAATAAAATCATTATCAAGCTCAAATAGCTCGGTGTTCAATTTCACATTTAATAAATTACTTCTGCCTTTTTTAGAGGTACTTGTATAATTCAGTAAAGGTGTAGAAACGTATTGATGTCGTATCAAGTTTGATTCTCTAAACCGATTTTGCCACGTAGAATTAGAGGTTGTAACTCCACTTTCATTCATAAAATAAACGAACAGCGAATTTTTTAAGGCCTTAGTTTGAAAGTCAAAATGACTTTCAATTTCTCGGTTTTGGCTCAAAAATAATGGGTTTAAAGAAATAGTTAATTCATGGGCGCAGTCAAGGTATTCTGCCATTGAATTTTGAACATCAGTGTATTTAACCTTAGTCTGACCAATTTGACGTTTACTTTTTTCTCTAATTTTATCTATCTGTTCCGCACAATGTACATAAAAATCTATATAAGATTTTGGTTGATTATTTACTAAAAAATAGGTAAAAATCCTTTCCCACAGCCTATAAAAATCTAAGCAAGTAGATCCTTTAAAAAATTTTAAAACTTGATTCTTTTCCTTTTCTGAAATTGATTTCTCATGATTAAGAGAACTAAAAATTTGATTAGAGAGAAATAAGGTTAGCCCATATCTATTTTCTTTATAATCTTGTAAGGTTTTAATTTTACCTTCTGAGCCATTATAATCTAAATGATAGGCATTGGATTCAAACTCACTCAAAGAACTGTCATCACTTGGTAAGTCCCTAAACTCACTAGCTCTTTCTTCTAATTCTTTCTTCAATTTATTAATTACCATATCTGACTCGGTAGAATCAAAATAATAGAGCAATGTTTTTTCACTTTGGCAGAATAACGATTTCTTACCATTAATTTTAAACATTCTACCCTCGGATTTTTTTGGGTTTCCTGAAAAAGGAGAATCGACTAAACTAATTAATGGACTAAGGTTTGCCAGAATATAACTCTCAACTTCATTTAAATCTTTCTTTTCAAATGAAACTTTATAGCAAGGGTTTTTCTTTGATTTCTTTTTAATTCTCTCTTTGTAATTAGGAAATGAAAACTCATATTCTTCATTGAGTTCCTCTCTATTTGAGTTTGGATTAGGTTCCGCAAATACAAGTAGGATATCATCTACATATCTACCATAGTAGGCTGGTTTGTATTTTTCTATTATTCTTTTGTCAAAATCTTTTAAATAATCATTAGCGAGTACGAATGAAGATAACAGCCCAATAGGTAAAATAAATTCTAATAATTTATCGTTTTCATCTCTATCTAATTCATCATAGAAATTGTACGGTTGATTATACTTCTTTGCTGCCTTTTCGGTATAAATATGATGTATTTTTAAAAATAAATCTTCAAGATTAGTAAAGTGTTGTAGTAGTTTGTGTTTAGTAGTTTTTTTAACAGTTTTATTAGGAATACGCACGGAATGAAAATAGTCCTTAACATCTAAGTTTAGGAATAAGACATCTTTATCTTTATTTAATAATTGTTGTGCAACTTCAACTGAGTCGTCTCTCCATTTTTGATACTGCTTGAAATATGGTTTGAAAAGACCTGAACCATGAACGAGCTTATCTTTATTTTTTGTTAACAAAAGTCTATTGCCGATGCAGTTATTGCTGAGTTCAGCATCTAGTCTAACGCCGTATTTCTCAATCCATAAAACTGCTATTAAATGAATTTCTATTGGAGCATTTATAAAGCCTGTTAGTCTTTCTATTGGATATTCATTCTCAACTTTTTTGTTAGAGATGAAATTTTCGTTTGTTGCTTTCTTTTTATACTTTTTTGGATAAAAGTTAGCATCTATCTTTTTTAGAAAGAAATCAAAAAAGTCAGATGAACTATGATGATTATTTAATGCATTAGTAAAAATTTGAAGCTTATTTTCAATTTTCTGAGGTTCAGTTAAATCATTGCTAAAAATATCTAGTTCATCTTTAGTACGATAAGGTTTTTCACTTATTCTGAAAAGTGAGGTGTTATCTTTAGTTAGATTGGTTTCAAACTCTACAAGTTTCCTCCTTAAAAGTATATCGGTATTATCATAATAGATATAACTTCTTAATCTGTAATAAGCACTTTTTACTTCCTCTAATTCAAAACTCATTTTCCAAAACTTAATTATTAAATTATATTGACCTAAACCAATTCAAGTCTTCAAATTGGGAAGTAATTAGTAAAGATAACATTGTCATCCTAAAGTATGAGATGTAAATTAAAAAACGGATGTAACTATTGTTTTCTGAAAAAACAGAAGTACTAATTTGTTACATAACAAATCAACTATTTTTTAAAGTATTAAGAGTAAACAAGTCAAGTTCAGTTAATAATTACAAATGGGAAAATCACAGATTTGAGGACTAAAGTTCTATTACAACTAATCCTTCAACTTTTCCCTCAATGTCTTACGATCTATTTTCAATATTTCAGCAGCCTTTGTTTTATTGTTATTGGTACTGTTCAGCACTTTTTGAATGTATCGCTTTTCCATTTCCGCTAAAGGCAGTAAGCTCTCTTCCGGAAAGTCGATTGCGTATTTTAGATGCTCCGGCAAATCTGCAATGGCGATAATTTTGTCGCACATAATCACTGCTCGTTGAATTACATTTTCCAATTCTCGAATGTTTCCGGGCCAATTGTATCGTTTGAGCACTTCCAACGCTTGTGGGTCAATTTTCAAGAAACGATCCTTGTACTCTAAGCCATATTTTAGCATAAATTTTTCTACCAAAAGAGGCACATCATCTTTTCTCTCTCGAAGTGGAGGCACATTAATTTCTACCACAGTTAACCGATAATAAAGGTCTTCTCTAAAAGTTTCCTTTTTAATCATCTCTTTTAAGTCGCTATTTGTGGCAGCAATAATTCGGATGTCTAATTTTTCAGGTTTTTGAGCACCCACTTTTATCACTTCCTTCTCTTGCAAAACTCTAAGCAATCTACTTTGAACAGAAAGTGGCGCATTGCCAATTTCATCTAAAAAAATGGTTCCCCCATTTGCAGCTTGAAAAAATCCGGCTCTATTTTTATCTGCACCAGTAAAAGCCCCTTTTACATAACCGAATAATTCGGCTTCCAATAAATTTTCAGGAATGCCACCACAATTAACGGCTATAAAAGGTGCTTTGCTAAATTTTCCTTGGTAATGAATAGAGCGAGCTACTAGTTCTTTTCCTGTTCCACTATCCCCTTTCACAAATATTGTGGCTCTGTTGTCTTTAACCCGGTCAACCACTTGTAAAATTCTCTCAAAACCTTCTGAGCTGCCTATCATTTCGCCGTAGGCATTTTGAACTTTCTGAGGAGAGTTTTCTGTTTTCTGTTTAGGATTGGTTTTCTCTAAGGCTTTATCTACTGCAACTTTTAATTCATCTTGCGTAAATGGCTTGGTCAAATAATCTACTGCACCTGATTTAATTGCAAGCAAAGAATCTTGCACTGAAGGATAGCCGGTTACTACCAGTCTTGGAAGCGAAGGATAATGCTCCGAAACAAATTTTAGTAGCTCAGTACCATCAACTTCAGGCATTTTTAAATCGGTAATCAACAAGCTTAAGGTGGTGTCTTTTAAAATAGAGACTGCCTCTTTAACGGAAATAGCTTTGTAAACATGAAAATTCCAAACTTGTAAATGCCGTTGTAATAATTCTAGTACACTTGGATCATCGTCAACAATTAAAATATTTTCCTTTCTCAGTTGCATGCAAACTATTTTGGCAAAGTTACTTTAAAGCAAGCCCCCTTAGTACTATTATTGGTTACACTTATCGTTCCTTTATGACTACTTACTATTCCGTGAACCACACTTAAGCCTAGACCCGAGCCATCTCCAACAGGCTTGGTTGTAAAGAATGGTTGAAACACCTTCTCTAAATTTTCTTCATCTAGCCCCTTCCCTTCGTCAGTAATTTGTATGACCACCGATTTTTTATGTTCCGTTACTGTAATGGTTACCAATCCATTTTCTGGTGTAAAATAAATGGCATTCATACATAGATTAAAAATAATTTGAGTCAACTGAATGGGATCTGCCTTTAAGTTTATTTCAGACTTCTCTATTTTGACTAAATATTTCACCCCCTTTTTACGAAAGGAAGCATCTAATAAGTTAATCGACTCTTTTATAATTGGCACAAGGTTAACTTGTTTCATTTCTTGCGGCATTTCACAGGCAAAAAACATCAACTTTTTCACCACTTCTCTCGAAAAAATAGAATTCTGAATGATTTTTTCCAAATCATTTATCGCAGACTTATTACCCTTTAAATCAGCCTTCAAAAGCTCTGCAAAGCCTAAAATATTGGCCAATGGAGTGTTTAATTCATGCGCAATTCCGGCTGTCAATTCTCCCAGAATAACTAATCGATCCGAGCGCTGTGTCTGTCTTCGTAATGAGTTTTCACTTTCACGAATTTCAATACGCTCCAAGTGGTTGCCTAATTTCATGGCTACGTTATCCAACAAATCCTGCTCTTCTTTTAAGAAATTTACATGTTCAGTATCCTTGTAAAAAACAAGTAATTTTCCTGCAGCTTGGTTAAATACCTTCACAGTACTTTCTAAACCTAACGCTAACAAATCACTTTCAGCAGTTCCTATTTTATGAGCTGTAACATCGATAGAAATCTCAATTTTTTCAGGAAATTGAAACGCCTCTTTTACGCTCTTAGCAATTTTTAATAACACAAGGTTTAATTCTTGCGTTTCTGCATCGCCGAGAATAGACGACACCTCGTACAAACAAGTTAATTCCTTTATTCGCTCTTTTAATTTATCTTCGATATTAGGTCCTTTCATAATTATTGACTAATAATTAATTTATAGTTAGTACTTGTGCTAACTGTTGGGTCGTTATCTATAACAAACCCTAACTTTCTACAAAACTCTCTTGAACCTTCATATATACTATCAACTTCAACCTTTTTGATCTTTTTCGACTTAAAATATTCTATACTTTCAAGTACAAATATTTTTCCAAGTCCTTTCTTTCTATGCGAGGGTTTGACTTCCATTAAATCAAATATTAATACGGTACCATTTAGGTTATATGTCATAAACGCAATAGGGCTGTTTTCAAATAAACCAATAATTAGCTGCTCCTCATCAAAAAACCGTTCAACCATATACCAACTGCAATAAAACCCTTCATCAGTCTCGTCTTGCTCTTTTTTTAACCAAGCTTTGATTTCAAAAAGTTGAATTATGCTAGGGTTAAATTCTAATTTTAACATTAAGATTTTACATATTTATTCTGAGCCTCATTCGCAGATGTGATTCCTGCATGCAAGTCGGCATAATGAATTGGGTTAGTTAGCCGATTTAGAGATTTTAAAGTAATAGAATGCTGACTCCTTTCATAATTATCCAAAACGAAAGTAGGTAATACATAAAAGGCCCATTGCTCCATTTTTAATGGGTCAATTGTCGCTTGATCTTTGTGTTTCAAATGACACATCACGTAAATATCAGCGTGCCTTTTGGGGTCACCTATTCTGGTATTATTTATAGCATCCCAAAAGCGTGCAGGTTTAATTGAGAAAGAAATCGTAGAATATGCTTTTTGATTCCAACTTTGAATAAAAGCAGCCGACTTAACTTCAATCTTAATTCCTTCTTTAGTAGTTAAGTCGTAAGCATCCCACTCATCCCTCAAATCTGATGGATTTATTCCAATAGCAGTTCCAACAATAAATTCTGCAAACCTGCCACGAGTAGCATTGCTTAAAATATCTGAAACGCTCCACCTCCAAAAGTCGAACAATGAGTAGCCGACTTCTTCGCCATCAGCGGTTATATTTTCTTTGCCATTTTTAGGAGTAGCTTGTATCTCTTTTAGGTTTTCCAATTCGCATTGATATTGTTATTCTCTGTATAATTCTTAAAATTATTCAAAATTGCTTGCCAACCACCTTGTTGTTGTTCAATCGAACTTTGCTCTTCTGCATCAAACTCGATTAATATTTTTGTTTCTTTTCCTTTATCGGTAAATAGAATTTCTACTTTTCTGCCATCATGTATGGTATAGGCTAATTTCTTGTTTAGAATTACTTCACCATAGGTGGCTTCGAAATCGAATGAGAAACTCCCATCCTTTGCTTCCATTCTCGAAAGCATTTTACCACCAACTTCTAAATTATTTTCTGAAACAGGACAATGCCAATCTTCATTTGCAAAATTCCAATTAGTTATGTGCTTAGGGTCTGTATAATACTCCCAAACCTTTTCAATTGGTGCTGTAATTGTGTTATCTACTATAATTTTCATGTATTAAACTTTACTTACTCTTTTTACCAGTATTGTTATTTGGATTCAATTGCTTCCCTCGGTTTCCTTGGTTTTCAGCATGGGTTTTATTTTGCCCTGTATTTCCTTTATTGGCATTTTTTACATCTGCTTTTTGATTTGACTTTGCCATGGTATTTTTGTTTTAAAGTTATTTGTTACCAAACTCCTAATTAATTTTTGGATATCTACTTTTAAGAACCTTCTCCATTTTTTGAAGCAAGGTTGGTTCTATTTCTATATTCTTGTTCCGAACAAATTTAACTAAAACTTCAAATTCACTCATTTTGATTTTATTGAGGACACTTTTACTTAGGAAATAAGGCTTTCTCGTAATTGCGTTTTTTGGAAAAATCACTAAACCTTTAAAATTTATTGTAGATTTAGTGTATTTGTGAACCATGAAAGATTTTGATTGACTATACTCAACTCCTTCAGTCGGGAAAATATAGAGCTGATTAAAATCATCAATTGATATTTCTTTCTGAAATTTAATTTTATTTCGTTTCTGTTTAATTAAAGTAGCAGTTAAATTAGGCGTTCCTCCCAAAGGAGATAATATGCAATTATGTTTATTCAGCTTTCCCAAATTGATCCTTTCCATCGGAAATTCTGTAAAATAACTTCTATAAACATTACCAATTTCTTCTGCCATTGAAATTCCATCTGCATGACTAATTCTGATTAGTGTTCTATGCTTTTCATCTATTGACTTTGTTTCATCTGTTAGGTGTACATCTAAAACTTTTGATTTTGTGCCAAAGTGAATTGTTAGATGGCTTTTTGCATCTATACCCAATACAATTTTCTCGTTACCCAACTTGCTTCTTATATCCAAGAACCAATGATTAACTATTTCAGGAAACGAAAAAGCAAAGTTATTTTCATTCATTTAATCTGATTTTTTGGCATCCTCCATAGCTTTTATTATTTCCACTTTAGTTCTATAATCTAATGGAATTGTAGTTGCAGTTTCTCTTATAGAAATTGCTGCGGTAATGTCAACAGCTTTTAAAGGGTCATGTTTTACAAACGATGTAATCTCACGTAAATTCATCAATGAACCTTTGTGATCTATTGTTATTACAAAGCCAAAAGGAGGATAGGCAATTTCTGAAAATTTAATTATTTGATTAGTGGTTATATCTCCATGAAAAGAGTAACCGATATAACGATATTCAGGACCACGGTTTAGGTATGTAAAAAATCTAAATTTTTTATCCAATTCGGTTGAATTTGGGTCTCTAATAAATTCTACTAACTCAGGAAATTCCTCTATGAAACTAATATCGTTAAATGCAATAAACATGGAAACTATGTGCTTTATAATTTTTTGCAGTTGTAGATTTTTTGCTTGAAATAACACTCCATCTTTATCTGTTTTGTTTAATAATATTGCTCCTACATCAGCCCAATCCTTATAAGCGTTAACATAATTATTCCCTAAATTATTATTACATCTCTCGCAGAATGCGTTGAATGTAATTCCGCCTTGTTCTACCTTTCCTTTTATTTTCTCATCAAATGGGTTTTCTTGCTTAGCCCATTCATCTATTGAAGATACAACATATTTTGTATTTTTATTATAAGCAGATTTTGGTGGTACATGTTCAAGATTTAACACTTTATGTTCGCCACATAATTTACAAACTCCTTCAATCGCTTTTTTAGCACCCATTCAATCTATTTTTGGTTCAATTTTGTTTGTAGTTATGTTTGATTCAATGTAACCAATCTCCAACGTTAAATGGCTTTACCTTTTTCCTCATCGCAACTTTATCATCAAAATGTCGAGATAACGCCATATACTTTGAACTCATCAATTCTTTCTCATTATTTCTTCCTCTATGTTTAAGAGTTATACATCGACAATTTTTGTGTTCAAAAATGCTCTTTAACAAAACACGGTCGGAAAGGCCTAATGAGTGTCCAACTATTTGAACTTCAAATTGGTCAAATTCTATAAAATTCATAAGATTTAGATAGTTTTCACTTAACGGATAATAGAAAGATTTTAGATGTTTTAAGTATTCATCGTTTCCTGTCAATTCTAATTTAGAATACATTGGATGAGTGTCATCTCCATATCCAAAAATTATTTCTTTCGGATTATCAACTGTTCCATGAATTTGATGCACACTCAACATTGGATTTTTATTAACTTGATTTGGCTTTAAATGATTTTCAAGTAAAGTAGTATAATTAAAATTTAAGATTCTGACCAAAGCTATTTCTCTTTTAGAATATTCCTCTTTGTTATCTAAATAAGTTAATGTTCCTTGAAACATTTTTTCATAATCAGCAATTGACAATGGCTCAAAAAGTTTACCAACGAATGAAGGTGGATGACCTTTATTTTCTATTTTATTATACTTTATAGTAACCCTTCTTAAGTATTCGGCTAATTTGAGCTTGATAACTTCAAACTCATTGTTTAAAGTTAGTAGCTCATAATCTATTTTCTCTTGTTTGGCTATATCTTCAAAAGCTACTGAACGAGACTCCCCATTTTCAAAGTATTCACTATTGTAAATTTTAATTAGTTCATTAAAATAAAATTGTTCAATATCTCGCCAATTGAAATCACCGATTAGCTGCTTAAAAAATGTTGATTTAATAGTTATTGTAAATATTGTTTTCTTTTCATCAGCGTCAGAATAGCCAACAATATTTAAGCTTATATATTTAAAAAGATCATCCAATGAACTTATTCTCTTCATTTTATCAGAGATTTTATCAGGCTGCAAAGACACTTCACGCTCAATGTTATTAGGGTCTAATATTATATCTGTTCGTCTAACCTCAATCTTACAAATATCGTCTCCTTTAAAATCTTGAGTTTGGGTGGCAGTTAAAATTAAGAGTTTAAAATAATCAACTATAAAATTTTCATACGAGGTTTCTAATCCTGCTGCTAAGTCATATCCATTACCTATTAAAACTAATCTATTCATCTTACAACTTAATTTATATATTCGATACGTCAAACATCAACATTATTTAATAAAGCACTCCGACACTATTGGGAGCCAATACAATTACCGCACTAAAAGCTCATAAGATCAATACCCATTTTTGTCACAATTATCTCATATATTTGTGACAAAATAAATCACTCATATTGTCTGAAAGCATTGAAAATAAGGTAAAATCAACAATAGCCAACCATAAGCGTGGAAAAATATTTTTCCCGATTAATTTTGCAAAAATAGGCTCTTCCACCGCTATTCGGCAAGCATTAATCCGATTAGAGAAAGAGGGCTTTATTTTGCGGTTAGCTCATGGTATTTATTTATATCCTAAAACACACTCAACACTTGGTATTTTATATCCATCGTTAGACGAGGTAGCCACAGCCATTGCAAAACGAGACAAAGCAAGAATAATACCCACAGGAATACTTGCCTTAAATAAATTAGGATGGTCAACACAAGTACCTATGAATGTGGTGTACTTTACCGATGGCTCTGAACGGACAATTAAAATAAACTACGGAGCAATAAAGTTTAAACGAGCCTCGTCAAAATTACTTTCGCTAAAAAGCAAAGAAATGATTTTACTGATTCAAGCTCTTAGAGAGTTGGGAGAAAAAGGAGTTACTGATAAAATTAAATCTCGAATAAAAGAGCTAATTGCAACGGTAGATTCTAATTTAGTAAACCACGATTTACAATTAGCACCGCAATGGATTACAAAACTGATTACAAACCTTCAAAAGAGTGATTCATGACAGAGTGGTTTAAATTATCGGAAAGTGAACGGCTTATTATTATTAACCAAGTAAGTATTAGAACCAAACTTTTGCCTGTTGCGGTAGAAAAAGACTTGTGGGTAATGATAGCACTTCGAGCAATTTTTAATACTGAAATAGCCGAACATTTAGTCTTTAAAGGCGGAACATCTTTAAGCAAAGCATGGAATATTATTGAGCGATTTTCGGAAGACATTGATTTAGCAATTGATCGTTCGTTTTTTGGTTTTAACCATGAAATGACCAAAAGTCAAGTTGTAAAACTGCGAAAGACCTCTTGCAAATACATTAGCGAAACCTATGTAGGATTGTTAGAAAAAGAGCTAATTGCCCAAGGAGTAAAAGAGTTTACGTTAAAACTAACCGATTTTGAAGATTCTGATACCGACCCTTTAGCTATTGAAATTGAGTACAATTCTATTGTAGAAAAACAAGAATACTTGAAGCCAAGAATTTTGGTAGAAATAAGTTCAAGGTCATTAAAAGAACCCTTTGAAGTAAAGAAATTAAGTTCTTTAATAAGAGAAATATATCCCAAACAAGCATTTGCAGATGAAATTGTTGATGTACCAACCGTATTGCCATCAAGAACACTTTTAGAAAAAATGTTTTTATTGCACGAAGAGTTTCAAAAACCCGAAAAGCGAGTAATGAGAAGCTCTCGAATGACGAGGCATTTGTATGACATTAACAGATTAATGAATACAGAATATTTGGAGTTAGCAATAAACGATAAGGAGCTTTACAAAACAATAGTAGCCCATCGAAAAATACTGACCAAGATTTCATGGGTTGATTATTCTACCCATGATTATCCGAGCTTAAATTTTATTCCGCCACCGAGAGCTTTGGAAGCTTATCGCAACGATTACCGAGCAATGGAAGAAAGTATGTTCTATGGAGAAACTATTCCTTTTGACAAATTGATGGAGAATTTGAAAGGATTGAATGAGAGGATTAATGGATTTAAAGGGTTGGAATTGTAATTATTTTAGATTTGCAATCTAAAATAAAGAAGATAGAGCCATTGATGGTTTATTTGCGTTTGCTGTGTGGGGAAACTTAGAAAGAATTAAAGATTATGAACTAATTCTTTTGAAAGGGCATCTTTACATAGAAATGATTCTTACAGTAGTTTTAGGAAGAACGAATGTAAACGAAATAGATGACTTATCTTTTTTCAAAAAATGAAAGAGTTGGAAAAATTGAGGTTTCAAGGACATAGAAATTGGAAAACTATTATTTCTTCTCTAAACCATATCAATCAAATTCGGAACAAATTAGCTCATGATTTCACATATGACGATGCTTTAGTGGACTTAACCAAATGGTCGGCGAAAATCAATAAAAAGTTAATTGGCGAAAAGCACTCAAAATATACGGTTAGAACAAAAATTGCACATGCTTTTTCTACTTTATCTGAGAATATTTTGACTCTGACATATGAATTTGAAGATATTGGTGAAATGGGAAAAAGCTAATTATCATTTTACCGAACTTGCGTTAGCCCAAAATAAAGTTAGAGTAATTCATTAGATTTCAAACAACATCTTATGCAATGAAACAATATAGCCGGAGCTTAAAAGAAAAATTCTAGCAGACCACCTAATTAATGATCAGATTTCATCTTTAAACACTTATCCAACAATACAAACCCATAAAATCGCACTCACATTCACAGATTTTAAAAAGACCATTCAATTGGATTATACAACAGATAAAAAACAGTAATAGAAAAAATGCTCTCCCGTTAAAAAAAGAATCGAACCTAACTACTTAAAATCAAACTGAACTTGCGCATCTCCATCTCTAATTTCTTGAGCGAGCTGTTCTATGTTTTTGTCTTTAAATTGTTGTCTCAACCTATCTCTAAATACAACTACCAATTCATGGATTGAGCAAGGGTTGTCATAGGAGCATTGGGCCAATCCTAAAAAGCACTCTTCAAATTTATCAGTTCCGTCAATGCAATGAATTACATCCCAAATTGAGTTTTGGGAATCAGCCTTACTAATGTAAAAACCTCCATTCGGTCCTTTCGCGGATGAAATTAACTTCGCTTTACTTAGTTGCTGGAGTAATTTTGATAAAAATGGAGACGGGGCATCTAATGCCGCCGCAATTTGTTTTACACTCACCTTCAATTCACTAGTACTATTCGATGCTAGATACAGCGTAGATCGAATGGCGTACTGAGTAGCTTTTGTTAGCATAATTAAAAATCCTTTTTTCTTGCTTTTTTAAGAATTGCAAAAGTAGGAACTATTGTCCATAAAAATAGAACTCCAATGGATATGAAAAGCCCTAGATTCGTCCCAAAAAACTGTTTAAACACTGCTCCAGTGTAACCTAATAAAGCAGAAATATCCAACTTCAATAATATTAATGTTCTTGAGAGGTCTACAGGATTTAGCATGGTACCGAGTAAGGACAATTTATCTAGCGGATAATCTTCAAAGTAAATGAGCGAGAGCAGAAAAATACCATCGTAAATAACAGCTAGAAAAAGCCACATTAAAACTGCATATCCAAAGCCTTTAATTTTATTTTCATTGTTCAACGAAATATTAAACGCCAATGCTACAAATATAAAGGTGAGAAAAACACCAGTTACCAGCAGTAATGAAAAATCCCAAATGGCGGCAGAATGAAACAATCCATAAACCCCAAAAGGCACGCCAATACCCAACAAAAGACTTAATGAAAGTGAAATGGATACACCCAAATACTGACCTAAAAAAATTGAATTTCGTTTAATGGGTTGTGCCAACAGTAACTCCGTAAACTCCCTTGAGCTATAATAATACATAACCCCGAAAATGGTTCCAATAAGCGGAACCAATACGATGATAACATTCATTAGCGTAATGACGGCCTTCGATAAATCGTTGTTTAAAAACAACAATACAAAGGCAAGGACGAGGTAAAACAAAAAATAGATGTAACTCCACCTGCTTCTTGCCAAGTCGTAAAAACTGTATTTCAATATTTTAAACATAACTCCGCTTTAAAAGTGTGGCAATTGCATGCTCTAAATCTTTTTGATCGGTGTCTTTTTTCAACTTCTGAATGGCACCTTTAAAATGAATTTTACCTTCTAACAAAAAAACTATTTCATCTGTCATTTCCTCTACAAAGCTCATAATGTGAGAGGTGATTAGAATGGTTTTACCCTGCTCTTTTTCCTCTAGAATTAGCTTTTTAAGCTCAATCAATGCTAAAGGGTCAAGGCCTGTTGTCGGTTCGTCCAGTATTAAAATTTGACTGTTAAACATAAACCCCAACACTATATTTACCTTTTGCTTTGTTCCTCCAGAAAGGTTACCAAGTTTTTTGTCTAGGAACGGTTCAAGTCCAAACTGTGCTATCAATTTCGCTTCTCGATTTACGCTTCCCCGTAAATCTTTAATCATCCTAAATAGCTCTTTCACTTTTAAGTTGGTTGGAAAGTTGGCAATTTGAGGCAAATAGTCTATTTGCTTTCTATACTCTGATGACTTTTTAATATTCTTACCAGCTACTTTAATTTCTCCCTTGTCGGGAATTACCATTCCTAAAATGGCTTTAATTAAAGTAGTTTTTCCAGAACCATTTGGACCTAAAATAGCAAAAATCCCTTTCTGGTCTATTGTCAAATCCAAGTCTGCCAAAACAGGATTTTTATTGAATTGCTTACACAAGCCTTTAATTTCTATCATTTTGCTTTCATTAAGGGTTTGTTATCTACCAAGTCATCCGGAGTAAAGACGGGCGATACTTTTTCAGAAAAGTCTATTATATCAATAAATAAACTTCTCAGTAACACAATCGTTTCAGGTGTTCGGTTTACAATATATGAGAACAACTTCACTGGCCTATAAGGAACATCTCCAATACCATCTTTATCCAAATCATACCCACTGTAATTACTCCAATAATTTCCCTCAAACAAGTTATCATTAATCTTACTGTTGTATGAGATATCGAATGAGTTACTCAGAAATGAATTTCCTTTAAAAAGATTAGCATAACAAGCGCCTCTAACTCTTATGCCGTAGCCATTGCTTTTAAAAGTGTTATTGAAGTAATTTACGCGATTGGCTCCTTCAACACTTATCGCGATGGTGTTATTCATAAATGTATTATCTACTATTTCTAAATCATTTATCTCTTTTAACAATAAGCCAAAGGATGCCGTGCCCCAATTGTCTCTAAACACATTATTATGCATTTTTATGTGTTTCGAAAACATTACGGCAACACCTGCTCCATTGTTTTCAAATTCATTGTAACTGTACACATCATTGTTAGAAAACATAAAGTGAAGCCCATACCTCAAGTTTTGTCTACTAATATTTTCATGCACCAAAATGGAGTCCGAGAATTCTAAATAAATCCCATCCCTCACATTCTGAACTATATTTTTACTTATTTCAATATTATGAGAATACCACAGATGAATGCCATTGCCAGAGTTGTATTCATCCACCGCATCACCAATAATTTTGTTGTGGTAGATTTTACCGTAACTAGACTTTTCTAAAAAAAGCCCAAAAAATAGTTTTTCTAGCACTACATTTCGAATGACAAAGTGCTTACTCCGAACAACTCTTATTGCTGCAAAGTCAGTGGTATAACTTGTTCCTACATTAATAAGAAAAAGGCCGTCCACAGTAACGCTGTCAGATACAATTCGAATAATTTCCCCTTGATCTTCTCCATCGATTACGGGAAAACTCTGTCCAATAATGGTAAGCGGTTTATCCACTATAATGTTGTACTCTTTGTAATTTCCCTTTTTAATCCATAGGGTGTCACCTCCATTGGAAGCATTAATTCCTTCTTGAATACTTGTAATTGGGCAAGTACCACACACCTCTGTTCCTTGTACCGTAGAACGGACAAGAAACAGAGACAGTGTGGCCAACACAACAAGGTAAATGCGATTCATATTTTAATGGTCTGTATTCTGTTAACCCTTACTTATTCTGATATTTTCAAATACAAAAACTCGCTGCATTTGCCAATTATTGTATCTTATTTTACCAGTAGAAACTTGCTATTTTCCAAAGCATTTACATAATGTATTTCATCTTTCGGAAATTCAAAAACTTGGTGCTTCACTAAATCAAATTGCTGCTCGTTAATAAAGAAGCTAATCTTACCTTCCAGAACGATTAAGGTTACATCTGTTTTTGATGCATGCTTTGGAAATTCTGACCCCGTCTCCATGGTAACCTTCATAATTTGAGTCGCAGCGACATCAGCAATTTTACTTATCTTAAATCCTTTGTATTCAGTTAAGTTAATGGTATCTATAATGGTATGCATTTGGTTTTATTTTAAATACTGCTTCAATTCAGTCCAATTGTATAGCTTTCCTTCTTTTTCATTTTGAATACCTTCAGCAGCTTCTTTGGTTTTAAAAGCAGTTAAATAAGCACCCATTGGGCTTGGTAAATTCTCGCTAATTAAAAAAGTAGCTTTTTCTAGTGGAATGAGTTTCTCAGGACTCTCAAAGTGGTTGGTTAAAAATTGAAAACCTTCAGTGGTAGTCAACTCATTTTTATGTCTGATTAAACACTCGGCCGCATCAAATTTGAAAATTTTGCCTTTGTCGGTTACTATTTCTGCGCCATGAATTTTATCCACTATCGTCATTTGACAAAAATGACAAGCATCTTTACCGTATTCGATGGGTTGGGGACTAGTGCTACAAGCGCTCAAGAAAACTGCGACAAAAAGCACAAAAACTGACTGAATTAATTTTATTCTTTTCATAGTAGTACTGCTAATTTCTCTTCAATGATTTTTTCCCTAAGTAGAAAGCAGCTAAAGTCATCATCATTCCTACCCACAATAAAATACCTCCTAACCTTGGATAAGAATATGCATCAAAATTCAATAGCTTTTTATGTCCAAATAAAGGAGGATTATACTGCATCGGAGAACCATCTGGACTCATCAGCTTCATAATAGCATTTGGATCCAAGTCGGTTCCGTATTCAATCATCCATTGATTAAAATCATAAATACCCAAGACTCCTAAAACGCTCATCAGTATAAACCAAACTAAAAATAAATTGGGCGATGCATTTTTGAAGAAGCCCAATAAGCCAAACACAACTCCTAAAACAGCCATACTTAATGTAACAATAGGAAATACTGAAAACTCCCACATGTCATCAGGCTTGGGCAAGGTTTTCATTCCAATGTAATGATTTAGACCATCTATGTTTTGAATGTCAAACTCACTTTGACCTTTTAACCCATTCACATATATATCAATTCCCAATGGCTCAGGATATTGCGGCGCCCCTAATTGTATGTTCCACATGGGAAAAACGAACAAGCTCAGCACCAACAGCGAACCCGTAATCATTAGTAAACTAGCTTTTTTCATTTCGTTGTATTTTTAGAGAAAAAGGGCTAAAACGGAAGTTTATATTTCCGTTCTAGCACCTTTTATTCAACTCAATTTAGTCTTCTCCTAGTGACCAGCTTAACTCTATATTAGAATTTGCCGGAGAAACTCTAATGTATCCTTGCATTTCTTGGTGCAAAGCAGAACAGAAATCTGTGCAATAGAAAGGCCATACTCCAACTTTTGAAGGTTCCCAAAGAGAACTCTTTGTTTGGCCTGGCATTACCAATAACTCAGACGTTTTTTGTCCAATCATTGCAAAACCATGAGGTACATCGAAATCTTGCTCGTGGTTGGTAATGTGGAAGTATACTTTGTCTCCAACTTTAACACCCTCGATATTATCAGGCGTAAAATGACTTCGAATGGTAGACATGTAAATGTGAACCTCATTGCCAACTCTCTCTACTCTTGCTTCAGCTGGTGTTTTAATAGCATAAGGATGCTCGTTTTCATCTAATCGATAGATTTTCTTAGCATTCTTTTTCAAGATATCTGCAGGTATTCCTGCTGCATAATGCGGTTCCCCGTGTGTTGGAAAATCGTACAGTAACTCCATTTTCTCACCAGAAATATCATATAGCTGCGCTGAATGCTCCATTTCGGGACCAACTGGCAAGTATCTATCTTTGGTAATCTTGTTTAATGCTACAACATACTTACCAAAAGGCTTTCTAGAGTTTCCTCCAGGAATCATCAAGTGACCTACAGAATAATACGTTGGCTTTCTGTCAATAACTTCCCATGTTCCTAATTTCCATTTTACAACTTCTGAAGAAATAAAGAACGTAGTATATGCATTCCCTTTCCCATCAAACTCAGTGTGTAGCGGTCCTAATCCACCACTTTTTACAGTTCCTGCTAATACATCTTCGAAACTTAAAATTGGAATACCATACGCTTCACCATCAAACTTTTTAGCTTCAATAGCCGCAATCATTTTATCAAATGAATGAACCGTTAAATCGGCAGATAATTTTCCGTTTCCAATAATATATTGACCAGTAGGGTCAACATCACATCCGTGAGGCGACTTTGGAGTTGGTAAGAAATAAACTGCACCGGGCACTTTTGTAGGATCAACTGTCAATACCTCTTTTTTCATAGTAGAAGTTGCTGTATGTGTTGCTTCATCATAAACATTGTGCGCATACTCTGCTGGCACCATAGTTCCACCACCGTTGTTTACATATTCCTCAATTTTCTTCCAGTTTACTGCTGCAATAAAATCTTTATCATTTTGAGAAGAGTTTACTTCCATTAAAGAATTTGCTTCTTCTGTATTATAGGTGGTAAAGAAGAACCAACCGTGAGACTTGTCTCTTCCTGGGTGAGACAAATCGTAATTAAACCCAGGCATAATTAACTGGAACTTAATGGCCATATGACCACTCTCAGGATCAACACTTATAAAAGACAACGAACCTTTAAAGTTCTCTTTGTAATCTTTTATTGGCATATCTCTTTGAGGAATAGGCACAGAGAAACGAGTTCCTGCTACTACGTATTCTGTATTCTCCGTTATAAAAGAAGAACTGTGATTACCTGCACTATTTGGCACCTCAATAATTTCTTCAGTTTCAAAGGTGGTTAAACTAATACGTGCAATTCTCGGCGTATTGTTTCCGTTTATAAAAATCCATCGTCCATCTAATTCCCCTTTTGTTTGAGAAATATCTGGATGGTGAGAATCATCCCAAGGCACAAAACCAAAAGACGTATTTAACATAGGCTTCGTTTCTTCTGAATAACCATACCCTGAAGTTGCAAATTGAGAGAATACAGGGATTTCCTTAAACATTCTTCCTGATGGCAAACCGTATACCGTTAAGTTTCCACTGTAACCTCCTGACATAAATGCATAAAATTCATCGTGCTCGCCCGGAGCAACATAAACCTTCTCTGCTGCGCTAGATGATAATGCACCCTTATTTGACTTACCGCCAGAATCCTTGTTCCCACAGCTGATAGCAGTTCCAAGCAGAGCTATCACAATTAAACTATTAATTATCTTTTTCATAATTTCTATTGTTTGAGTTGTTTTTATTTTATCTGTACTGTTTTGACTATTCTGCAGGAGGTAACATTACCGCATCAATCACATGAATAATTCCATTACTTGCCTTAACTGAAGCAATTATTTTTGCGCCACCTACATATACATCATCACCTTTCACTTCAATTTTTACACTTTGGTCGTTGGCTTGTCCTAACTTCTTGAACTTCTTTAAAAAGTCTTTAGAGTAATTGCCTGGCGTAACATGAAATTTTAGAATGTTGGCTAAATCAGCTTTATTTTCTGGTTTTAATAAACCTTCAACTGTTCCTGCTGGCAAAGCATCGAAGGCTGCATTTGTCGGTGCAAAAACCATTAAAGGGCCTGCATTTACCAATACGTTTTCCAAATTGGCCGCTTGCACTGCTGCTACTAAAGTCGAATGATCTGCAGAACCAATCGCAACTTGTAATACATTCGGGTTAGATACGTCATCTTCAACAAAGGCTTGACCTTCTGTCTTATCAGTAGAAATAGTTGATTCCTCTTTTACCGTTTCTTGATTTGCAGTACCACCTCCACATGCAGCCATTGATACTACTAGTAATAAAGCTGGAAATAAAAATTTTAATCTCTTCATAATTAATTGATTTAAGGTTAATATCAAATGTTATAGCGTTCTGAAATACTCTAAAATATCTCTCGCTTGTTCTTCGGTTAAGTTTTGATTGGCCATTGCTGCGCCGTTGAATTCAACCAAAAGGTCTTTAGCACATCGATCTTGCTCCGTCATCATTTTAGGATCCAAAATCATATTCATAATCCATTCAGGGCTTCTTCTCGTCATTATTCCCTTAGGCGAAGGACCAATGAATCGCTTCTCTACCTTGTGGCAGGCAGAACAGTTTGTTTTAAACAATTCCATGCCTTTTTGCACCATTTCTTCATCAATTACATCAGCCAACTGAATATTTTTAATTGGCCCTACTCCTTTATTGTCGAGTGTAATTCTTTCAGATGCAGGAACTTTTGATTCCTCTTCTATCTTTTGGTCCATTTCCGCTTTTCTTGCCAGTCTTGCTTCTTCTTGTGCATTACCGCCGCAAGCCGCTAAACCAACTATCGCTATTGTCAAAGCCGTATAAACTATTTTTTTCATGGTTTTTGATTTATATTATACCACAAATATAGTTTGAGAAAAGTTAAAATAAGATAAAAAGGTCTTTTATTATTTTATAAAACATCGACACAGACTTAGTGTACTCAAAAAGTGAATTTTAAGAATGTTTTACAGTTTGTAAATCGCAGCCACTATGAAGTAATTAATGATAAATATCCACTACCAATTCACACTAAGAAAACATAGAATATAAGCCTGAGTTAAATTTAACCGTGTACTCGGAAGTATTCGCAATCGAAAAGAACACTTTCTAATCTTTCACCCTTGATTCGGCTCCAAGCCAAGAATACCAAAAACCGCCTAATACAATTGCAAAAACATCCGTAACGTCTGCCACAAATTGAGGAAAAAAATAAGGTAAAATAACTTCAGAAAAGATAATCAGAAACAGTACGAGAATGCAGAGTTCTAATTTTGAAATATTGGTTCGTTTAAAAAGCAATTTCCTTTCCCACACAAAAAGTGGGACTATTAATGCGCTAAAACAAAAAGGATCCAAGTAAAAATCGAAAAACCGAAACTGAATTCCCATTCCTTTTTGCATGATTTGGTGTGTAATGAAAAGGGCCGCAGGAATGTAAAAACTAAAATGAAGAAATGGCCTTTTCACAAACTAATGGCAACAACCATAACAAAAATAACTACCAAAATAGGACTAAAAATAATCAACAATAAAATCCCGATTAGACGAATGGCAATCTTAGACAAAATGGTTTTCACAGAATCGCCCTTTTCTATCTTAGCCTTTTCATTCCACCGGTCAAAAAGCCCTTGAGCTTTGGCATTCACATTCGATTTTTCTACCTCTTTCATTCCTTAAAATCAAAGGTACAAAAGGAAATAAAAAATTCAACGCTACAAAAGCACAACTTTAAGTAAAACCGAAACCCAGTTAATAAACAACGAGCTTCTCTATTTTAGAACCCGAAGGCGAAATTATTTTTAAATAATAAGTTCCCTGTGCAAGTCTTTTTCCATTCAAGAGATTAATTGTTCTAGAGGCTTCATGGTCGTTAATAAACACTATTTGTTCATTAATAAGTCTTGTTTCAGAGCTTAGCAATTGAATTGTGTGTTCTCCTTTTTCAGAATCAGCGAGAACGATGTTTAAATCTTCTCCGTTTGAAGGGTTAGGATAAATAGTGAATTCTGAACCATTTGAAAAATCGAAATAAACTATTTTGGCTTTAAATGTTTTCGTATTTCCATTGTAATCGGTTTGCGTTAGTCGATAATAATTATAACCTACTTCAGGTGATTCATCAATCCGACGATAGACTAATTCCCTTGCTGAATTGCCTGCTCCTTTCTCTCTAAGAATTTCTTCAAAAACAACACCATCTAACGACCTCTCTACAGTGAAATAATCATTATTAATCTCTGTGGAAGTAACCCAATTCAATTGTACCTGAGCCATATTTTTAACTGCAGTAAACGAAACCAATTCAATTGGCAATCCTCCCACTCCATTATCCATATCTCTAAAATCAGGATCGCCGTCTGAATCTACATCTGGTAGGTTTGAGGGTGCACCGCCTACAAACATATCATCTGTATCGTATAAATCAACTAGTCCATCTCCATCCACATCAAAATACAATGTACTTTGTGGATCGAGGAAATTTGGCACTCCGTCGCTATCCGTATCTTCCATCCAATCGGCCAATCCATCTAAATCGCCATCGTCTGTATTCACATATCTATTTGGGTTACCGGATAAGGTCTCAAAAGCAATTGCTCGGGCTTCTAAATCATCGGTTGCATCTTCCTCTCTTCCTCCATCGTCAAAACCTTCAACAAAATCAGGGCTACCGTCTCCATCACTGTCTAGTGAAAGATAATCAAAAGCTCCAGCACCATCATTATTACTTAATGTAATTGCTGGCCCAACAGCATCAGAATCATAACTATTGTCCCAACCGTCACCATCCGTATCAGCTCCTAATGGAGCGCTAAACGCAGCTGTTGTTTGTGCTTCAACATTGTCAATAATTCCATCGTTGTCTGAATCTATGTCCAAGTAATTCGAATGTCCGTCTCCGTCTGTATCAGGTAAAGATAATGCTGACCCGCCATTGTCAGAGTCAAAGGTATCACTCCAACCATCTCCATCAGTATCTGTTGAAATATCAGCTGTCCCATCGTTTCCAGCATCTAACCCTCCGGCCTCTATTATGTCTGCTATACCGTCACCATCAGCATCTACATCTAATCGATTTTTGACAGCATCTCCATCCTTATTTTCATCTACTAGTAACACTCCTCCATCATCGGTATCAAATACATTTGAAAATCCATCACTGTCTGTATCTGCAAAAGCTCCATCAACTCTTCCATTGTTATCTGCATCAACTCCTCCTGCTTCAACAATATCCGGTATACCGTCGTTATCACTATCTAAGTCTAAATAGTTCACTACATCAAGCCCATCTGTGTTAGGAATGGTTAATGGAGTGCCAGACTCAACTTCCGATGGCTGATCAATTTGATTACCATCTTCATCATCTAAAAGATCGTGATATCCATCTCCATCGGCATCTGTCAAAACATCTAATCTTCCGTTACCATCTGCATCAGTTAATACATCATCTCCATCCGCTTCTTGCAGGTCCGTGATTCCATCATTATCGCTATCTAAATCTAAATAGTCAGGTACTCCATCTAAATCAGTGTCATAAATATCTGCGATTCCGTCTCCGTTATTATCTGTGTATAAAGTTGATGAACCGTCACCGCCACCGCCGCCATCTGAAACATCAGTTACATTTGGCTCGCCATCTCCATCTGCATCACCAAAAGGATCTCTGCCATTGTCTTCTACACTGGTAGGTATTCCGTCATTATCAGTATCTAAATCTACTGCATCACTTACTCCATCACCGTCACTATCAACAACACCTAAGGTAAAAAAATCTCCCGAAGCACCTCCAAGCTTTGCCCCAACAAAACTTACACTTGTGCCACTTGCAATTGCAGAAGCTAATTCAATTCCACCTAAGGAAAAGTCTCCATCTGAATCACTAAGCAGGTAATATCTTTCACCATCTAGGATTAAATCATTCGTGAATTGCACATTTACACTGTCAGTATATTCGTAGCGTTGTACTTTCCATTCACGAGCCATGGCCGATATAGGAGATGTCGCCGTTTTTAAATCCGTTACTGCACTAAATGCTACTAATCCATCATTGTTTCCCCAAAGTATTCCACTTCTGTCTTCTGTTAAAAGGGCTCTAGAAGAACTTGCATTTATAGTAGTGAAATCAGCAACTACATCAGCTGTAGAAATGGTTACGATAGCATCGTCGTTAATGGACTTTCCAATTTTTTGATCTTGTGCCGTTAAATCGTCTCTAAAAAGCCCGGCTATATCATTGTGGTAGGCGCTGTTTGCAGAAAAGTCCCAAATATTTTTATCATTTGAAGTAATGTAATCAGCTCCATTAAGTGTAATGCCGTACTTAATTCCTAGATAAGATTCAATTTTTCGACGATTGGAGCCGGTTTGTGAAACAGGATAAACAATCAATTCAGCAAGAGTACCGTTAAATTCATTAGTCCCGCTAATAAAATCACCTCCAATTCTTGCTGTGTCGTTGTCTAAGTTAATTGGCAAATCCCCACTACTTTCAAGTAATGTTGCAGTACTTATTGAGGTGCCATTCAATACTATTTCTCTAGTAGCTAAGTCGTTATTAGAACCGGTATTCGGGTCATCATAATCATAATTAAAACTTAGAATTGAGGGTACATTTGATGTTACAGTTCCTGTTATCGTTTTACTACCAAAATCTTCTACTGTATTATTTCCAGTTCTAAGTCCAACAGATACACTTGCGGCTGTGTCATTGGCTGTTGTACTATTTCCTGCAAAGAAAAAGTTACCATCTTGGTCTGCAGCTTGATAAACTACTGCAATGTGCCGATCAACTTGCCCTTCTTGTAAGGTTGGTATTGTAATGTCTAAAGGGTCTGCTGTAAAAACAACGCCCGAATTAAAATTGATAAAATTGGCGTTAAAAATTGGCGAAGTACCGGTTGGAATAGCCGGAACTTGATCGCCTGCATTGTCTGTCCAATTGTCAATTGGGTCCCCATCTTCAGCCAATGCTAACGTAGCTCCATTTCTAAAGGACTCTGCATTTGATCTGTACCACAAGAATGTTCCATTAGTTACTCCACCTGGGCTACATACTTTTATGTCTCCGGAAAAGTTAAAAATACTATCGTCCTCCATGCTTGCTCGCTGAAGAACTGCGGCGCAATATCTCAAATTCGATGCTCCAACAGTTACATTTGAGTTGGTAAAATTTTGACTGAACCAGCCAATTAAAGTGCTATCCCAATTGGCTAGGGATATGCGAGCATTGCTGAACATATTATTGCCGTTTGTCATGGCACCAACATCCCAACTACCTAAGTTTTGGTCAAATTCTTGAGCGTAACTAAATGTTTCTGAAAAATTAGTTACGCCGCTTACATCCCAACCACTAAGGTCTTGATTAAAATCATTTGCTGATCGAAAGAGTCTTGAAAAATTCGTACAACCCGTAATATCCCAATTGGTAATGTCACCATTAAACACCCGAGCTCCAAAAAACATTGATGATATGTTGGTTGCGTTAGACATGTTCCAATTGTCGAGGTCTTGATTAAAAGCTAATGTCCCTTCAAACATGTTCTGAAATTGTGTGCCATTTGATACAATCCACCCTCCAATGTCTTGATTAAATGCTTGAGCATTATTGAACATACTACTGAAGTTAGTTCCACTGCTCACAATCCAACCAGAAATGTCTGCATTAAATACTGTCGCTCTGTTGAACATACTAGAAAAATTAGTTCCACTACTTACAATCCAGCTACTAATGTCTTGGTTAAAACGGGATGCACTTGAAAACATACTTCTAAAATTTGTTCCACTGCTTACAATCCAACTTCCAATATCTTGATTGAAAACTGAAGCTCGTTCAAACATATTATCAAACCGAGTCCCGCTACTCACGTTCCAAATTCCAATATTTTGATCAAAATTGCTCGCAAATTGAAACATTTCGCGAAAATCGGTTACATTACTCACATTCCAGTTACTAATGTCTTGGTTGAAATCATATGCCTGTCTAAATACTCGATTCATGCTTGTGCAACCAGATACATTCCAAGAGGAGATGTCACCGTTAAAGACTATTGCATTGAAAAACATAGAAGTAATGTTAGTTGCATTGCTCATGTTCCATAAATTCAAGTTTTGGTCAAAAACTAGTGCATCTTGAAACATGCTAGAGAAATTAGTGCCCGCCGTTACAGTCCACCCACTGATGTTTTGATCGAATTCACTAGCGCCATTAAACATACTTGAGAAATTAGTCCCACTGCTTACATTCCAACCTGAAATATCTTGATTAAAATCTCTAGCTCTAAAAAACATGCCACTAAAAGTAGTTCCATTGCCAACATTCCAACTGCTTATATCTTGATTAAAAAGCTCAGTTCTTGCAAACATATTAGAAAAATTAGTTGCATTATTTACTAACCAACCACTAATGTCTTGATTAAAATCAGATGCGCTTGAAAACATACTTTGGAAAGTAGTTGCATTGGTTACAATCCAACTACTAATGTCCTGATCAAAAACAGATGCAGAGTTAAACGTTTCGGCAAAATTGGTGACATTGCTTACATTCCAACCTCCAATATTTTGATCAAAAGCAAATGCTTGCCTAAACGTTCTATTAAGGCTTGTAACGCCAGAAACATTCCAAGAGGTTATGTTTCCATTAAAAACTCGAGCGTCAAAAAACATGGAAGTAATGTTAGTTGCGTTTGTCATGTTCCAACTGTTCAAATCTTGGTTAAAGGCTCGTGCCGATTCAAACATGGATTGAAAATTTATTCCACTACTAACAACCCAACTATCAATGTCTTGATTAAAGTCTTCAGTTCTAGCAAACATAGAGCTGAAGTTGGTTCCGCTACTTACATTCCAACCGCCAATATCTTGGTTAAAAGCTTCCGCATTAAAAAACATAGTGTTAAAAGTTAGACCACTGCTTACAACCCAGCTGCCAATGTCCTGATTAAAAACTAGGGCATCTCTGAACATTTGACTAAAAGTAGTTCCGCTGCTCACATCCCAACCGGAGATGTCTTGATTAAAGACAACTGCTTGAAAAAACATACTTGAAAAATTAGTTCCGCTGCTCACATCCCAACCGGAGATGTCTCCGTTGAATAAACTGCAAGATCTAAATGTTTCGGAAAAGTCTGTCACTGCAGATACAGTTGGCACATCCGTAGCTGCCATGGTCATATTGCTACATCCCTCAAATGCACTATTCATAGATGTAAAAACAATTGAGCTACCCCATTGGTCTATAGAAGTTAGTTTTAAATCATCGTTATTGTTGTTGTTGTCAAATCTGATTGCTTGAAAAGTTCCACCACCAGAAATTGCATTTCGAATCGCAACTTGGATACTTCCTGCCGCGTAACCATGAGTCGTTACATCAATTGTCGTTCCCCCCGTTTGGTCTAGCAATTCATAAGAACCATCATTATTCACATCTACATCGTATAATCCGCCAGTTGCAGGAATTCGAAGTGAATTGTTATTTGATGCCCCTGTATTGGTTGTATTGTAGGTAAGTATAAATTCAGTTTGCGCTGATAACGTATCAATTCCAATAAGAGTCACGAATATTAGTCCGAATAAAACTCTCAATAAATAAAATGCTCTTTTCTTCGAATACGTGCGATGGTAATTATAATTCATGTAGTCCGGTCAATGGTGATGATGGTCAATGTGGTCTTATCGATATTTTGTTCTTAATTTACGTAAACGCTCTATTCAGAATAATGTTAGATTGAATTTGGTACTTTCTACGAATAAACAAAAGTAGTTCACCGAAATTCAAAACATTAACAGATTCAACAAGCGATTAAATAACTATCCAAAAATAAAAAAATTATTTATATTCGAAAAGGCTTCTACATTTAAACATTTTTGAAACAACTAAAAAGTTATGCGAATGACATTCTCGCCTATTAATCTAGCTTAACTATTTTATTTTTAATAGCATATCGCACCAACTCCACAACATTATGAACCTCTAGCTTCTTCATAAGGTTGGTTCTATGGCTATCAATAGTTTTGGGTGACAAAAACAACCTTTCTCCTATTTCGCCATTTGAGAATCCTTCCGCAACTAACTTCAACACCTCAGTCTCTCGATCTGTAAGTTGAGTCACAACATCAGTGGGCATTTCTTTTTGTTGATTTATTCCCGACTCTAATAGCGTTGAACTATAAAACTGCTTCCCTTTGGAAATAGAATTTAGTGCATACATAAATTCATCTCGATCAGAATCTTTTAATATGTACCCATCTATTCCTAATTCTATAGCTTCATCCAATTTAGAGCGTTCGCTGTGCATTGTTAAAACCACAACTTTGCCTTTAAAGGTTTCCTTCACTTTCTTAATCAAATCCATGCCATTCATTTCAGGCATTTCCAAGTCTGTTATAAATATGTCTATTTCAAATGACTTTAAATAGTCAAAAACAAGCAACGGGTTTGATAGCGCTGCAACCACTTCATAGTTTTCGAAGGACTCCAACATTGCTTTCAGTCCATTCAATACAATTGGGTGATCGTCAACTAAAACAATTTTCTTTTTCATTGTAAGGGAAGTTTTAACATAGCACTAAAGCCATTATTATTGGGTGAATCAATCGTAATAGAACCTTTCAAATTCTCCATTCTGTGTCGAATACCGCTTAAACCCAAACCATTCTGTGCAGTTTCTATGTTTATTCCTTTTCCATTGTCGGAATAAGCTACCAGTAAATTAGAGTTAGACTCGTACAAGTACAAATCTATCTCGCTCGCCTCTGCATGCTTTATGGTGTTATTAATCAGTTCTTGAATGCTTCTGTAAATAGTCAATTTTGCACTTTTAGTAAGTGAAATATTTTTCAGTCGATCATCGTAATTAAATTTCAACTTAGACGCTTGAAATGTACTTTGAATCAGGTCTTTTAAAGCATCAGAAAGACCCTTTTCTTCTAAAACTTGCGGTAACATTTGATGGGCCAAATGCCGAACCTCAGAAGAAGAAGCCCCTACTAACCCAATTACAGTATTTAACTGTTGGTGAAAACTTTCTTCTTGTTCTTTAATGGTGCCGGCCATGTTTTGAAGCGCCATTTTCACTCCACTTAATTGTTGACCAATTCCATCGTGCAATTCTTGTGCAATTCTTTTCCGTTCAGCTTCCTGACCATCTATTACAGATCGAAATGCTTGTTCTCTTTCTTCTATTATTAACTGGGCTTTTTCAACCTTTGCTACTTGTTTCTGTCGTTGAATGAAAATGAATGAGATTAAGATAACAATAGCAATTCCACCAATACCGCCAATAACCCAGCGTTTTCTATTTGCTTCTGAAACTTGGTTTTCCAAGGCTTGAAACTCTATTTTTTGTGCTTGTTCTTTAATTTGGTTCTCTTTATCAAAAACCTCTAGTTCCACTTTATATTGTCGGCTTTGTTTTGCCATTTTCTCCAGTCCCATTGAGCGCTTCAGTACATCTAAGTTTTTAGCATATAAATAGGCAGAGTCATATTGGTTACTTTTCTCATGATAATAAGCTATTACAGACATAACATAATGCTGCATTTCTCTATTCTTTACTTTTTTAAAGTATCTGAGTGCCTTTGTCGAACTATCGATAGCCTTTGAAAAATCACCTTGGTAATTATAATATTCAGACCATTTGATCAAGTTGAAATTGTAACGATATTTATTATTGGTTAATCTGCAGAGTTTGTCTGCCTTTTCAATATACACTTTAGCCTCATCCAACCTACCTTTTAGCATCATGTTTACTGAATAAATAGCATAAACCCTGCTCAATTCTAACCAGCCTTTATTCTTTTCTAAAATATCCATTGCTATTCTATAATGCTCATCTGATAAACGATTCAATGAATCTTTTTTTAGTGGCGATTTAGTAAAGAACGAAGATTTCTCAACTAATAATGGAGCAATGTTCGCATGAATTTTTCCTTCAATTGCCCAATCGTCTTCTAAACAATCGTCTAATATATCATACCATGCATTAATGGCCCCATCTAAATTTTTATGAGCGTACTCAATATTTGCCATTGCATTTCTTGCATACAACATCATTTTTCTTAATTCTTGCTGTTCACATAATCTAACACAAGCAGAGAATTGCTTAGCGGCTTTATCGTAAAAATCAATTTCAATAAAATAGTATCCTGACTCGTAGTACCAAATCACTTTTTGTTCGTCACTAAAACTCTCTACTTTAGGCAGCAATAGATTTTGAAGACTATCCATTTTGGGAACATCTTGATGAATCATGGCGTTATGGTACTCCACTAAAGCGAGAGAAATAGGGTCTTCAGGCAGTTCTACACCAAAAATTTCTAACTCTTGAGAAAATGAAATAACTGAAATAACTGAAATAAAAATGAATAGAGAGACTTTTCTCATAGCCGTTAAAAATAAATTATTTTACTAAGATTCGAAAATCAATAAACTGACATTCAAAGTTATCTACAACATTCAGTTTGTAATTAGGGGAATTCCCCTAACTGAATAATGAGTTAACCCTATTTTTAAACCTAAGGGGTCTGTCTTTCTTTGTTGAAACATTTTAAACTAAATCAAATGAAAAATTTAACAACATTAATTAGTCTATTAATACTTCCTTTTATTTCATTTTCACAAGAGTGGACCAAGGAGTTCCCAAAAGAAGTAAACCTCATAAAAATGACTGATGCCGGAGTAGCTATAGTTGGAACAGATGATGCACTTTATGGAATAGATGATAAGGGTAATGAACTTTGGAGTGATGAAAAATTAAAGAAAGTAGAAGCGGAAAGAGTTGAAGTCCTTAATGGAAGTGAACTAGTATTCATTAGCGATAAAGGCCTACTCGGAACTAATAAAATACTAAATGTAAATACAGGCGAAGAGTATGCAAGTAATGGAATGCCTGGCTCAACCGTTTTAGCTGCCAGAGTAATACATGGTACAAACCAATTATGGACGAGTCCTGACTTTAAAAGTGTTAATGTTTGGGACATTTCTGCCAACAAAATGATGTACTCCTTCGCAAAAGAGGATTTGCCATTTACTTTATCTACTAATAAAATGGCAACATTGACTGCAACCTTCAAAGGTTTGCAACCTATCACTTACATGGATAAGAATGATGCAATTCTGCATTTAACAACCGCTCATTTAGGAAGAATAAATTTATTGACAGGCGAACCGACTTGGATGTTTGATTGGAAGCCCTTCAAAATAAAAAAGGATAAAGGCTTTATCGCGAGTCAACCTTCGAGCGGGTTTTCAGTAATGAAAATTGATGCATTAACAAATACATTGTATTTCCCATTTATGAAGCAATTACTATCTATAAATACAGAAACAGGTGTTTGCAATTGGGATCCAAAAAAGGGTGGACAAACAGGAAAGGTAAAAGACATGTACCTTACCAAACATGGAATTTTGATTTTGACAGAAAAAGGTGTTCAGTTGGTTGATAAGAAGACTGGAGAATTTAAATGGGACAAACCAATTAAAGTAAAAGGCTCTGAAGAAGGGATTTTAATCCAGGGTAAAGATTATTTCTATACCGTTTCTAAAGGTGCAATTGTTCAAATTGATGTGGCAAAAAAAGGAGCTAAATCTTTAACCGAAAAAATAAAATTTAGTGGTGGAGAAACTTTTTCTAGTTTGGAAGTTATAGAAAATTTAATCATTATGAGTTCTGACCAAAATGTAGTTGCGGTAAATAAGAACTCTGGTGACATTATTCATCAAACCTATTTAAAAGCTCCGGGCCAAGGAGCAGTGGCATTTTCTCAAAATATGATTTTAGCAGCTGTTGCAATTGCTGCCAGTGCAAACAGTGCAAATTTGAATAGCAATGGCGGAAATACGACTGGAAATAGAAACACCTATCACAGTTATACTCCTAAAGTAATGGAATCTGGTGGTTCAGCAACAATGTCGACCGGAACGACCATGTATGTCAGCACCAAGTTTAAAGATGCAGATGCGTCCGGTTTTGGTGTAGCAAAGGTGGATAAAGCAACCGGAGAAATTCAAGATAAAATTGTTATTGGAGACAGGGATCCGGTATATGATGTGAACGATAAAGATGGGCTTATTTTTTACAAGTCAGATAAAAAAACTGTTTCTATGAAAAGAATCAATTAAAAATTAGTTTTTCATGTTGGGAAGGCAACTCGAAAGGGTTGCCTTTTTTATTTTAGGGTGATTCCCCTATCAACTTAATGGAATGTCCTTATTACTAAAAATCAACCATCTGCTTTTCTTTGTCTAAACAAATAAACCTAAATACCATGAAAAATTTATCAAAAAAACTCTTCCTCTTTCTATTCATTTCAATTACCGCATTTGCATGTTCAGAGGATGATACTATTACACCTGAAATCCCACAGATCGTCCCAATTGCAACCCCAACTGATACAACCACAATTGGTCAAGACTTTTACATTACCGGGAAAGCAGATGGTATTTCCTTTATATCTAGAGACGATAATCGGTTTACGTATGCTAAATTATTCTTATCTAGTACAATTAGGCAACATCAGTTAATAGGAACAGGCGATAACACAGGTGCTGCGAGCCTTATGTTTCAAAAGAAAGATGGAGCTGGTTTTGATGGGGTTGGCAGATATGATTTTGCAAACAATGCTAATGCAGGTCTTTCTTTTGGCTGGATTCCAGGAAATGTAAGAATTACTTATGCTTGTGATAATAACTCGTATAATGATGGATTTACCGACGGTTTCGTTGATGTTACATTTTATGACACAACAATTGTAGCAGGAACATTCGCATTTACAGCAATTGACCAAGCGAACACCTCGGATAAGGTTACTATTACGGATGGGAGATTTAGATTAAAATATAAATAAGCTTTGAGTCAGCCGTGAAGAGGTTGACAGAATTTAAATTAAGCTAATTAAAAGCAGTGAGAATATCCTCTCTGCTTTTTTTGTGAATAAAACTTGCATTTACTGTGATATGAGTTGAATTTTCACTTGCCTATTCAAGGTATCACTACCTTATCAATTCACTTAATAAGATTACTCACCACCTAAAATGTACTCGGATGTTCCATCACCCTTTTGTATAATTTCTCGTAGATGGGAAGTACATTCAGAATATCAAACTTTTTAGCCTGACCAAAAGCCTGTTCTTTAAACTGGATTAACTTCTCCTCGTTTTGCAACAAACTAAGCGCATTTTTTGCCATGTCTTCTACATCACCCACATTGCTTAGATAACCGGAGAATTTATCTTCATTTACTTCTGGAATTCCCCCTGTGTTGGAAGATATTACAGGAACTCCAACTGCCATCGCTTCTAAGGCCGCTAATCCAAAACTTTCAAATTCAGAAGGCAATAGAAACAAGTCGGCAATTCCTAAAACGTGTTGAGTGTCTTTTACCTTTCCCAAAATAATCAAATCTTCACTAATGCCCCTTTCTCTGCAAAAAGTTTCTGCTACGTGTCGGTCCGGTCCATCGCCAATCAGAAGTAATTTACAAGGCATTTGCTCTCGAACTTTAGCAAAAATTTTAACTACGTCACACACCCTTTTTACCGGCCTAAAATTGGAAACATGAGCCAAAATCTTCTCTCCGTTAGGTGCAATATTTCTTTTCAATTCTGAATCTATCTCAGGCGTTTCACAGCCGTCTATGCAAATAAAGTTTGGAATAGCCTCAATACTTCGATTGATTTTAAAATGATCTAACGTATCTTTTTTAAGACTCTCAGAAACCGCTGTAACTGCATTACTCTGATTAATTGCAAACGTAATTACAGGTTCAAAAGAAGCATCTTTTCCAACCAAGGTAATGTCTGTTCCGTGAAGCGTTGTAATAAACGGAATATTAATTCCTTCCGTTTTCAGAATTTGTTGCGCCATATATGCTGCTGAAGCATGTGGAATAGCATAATGTACATGCAGTAAATCTAACTTTGCATACTTCACCACGTCCACTAGCTTACTAGCCAAAACCAACTCATATGGCTGATAATCAAAAAGAGGGTAATCAGAAACGTTTACCTCATGATACCAGATGTTCTCGTGAAAGCTATCTAGTCGAACCGGTTGCTGGTAGGATATAAAATGAATTTGATGTCCTTTTTTGGCTAAGGCTTTACCTAACTCTGTAGCCACAACTCCACTACCACCGAAAGTTGGGTAACAAACAATTCCAATATTCATTATTCTTTAGTTTATGCTCGCTCGCGAAGTTCGGTTTTTAGAATTGTTTATGGCCTTATAAATTTCCTCCTGAATTCGAGTTCGAATATCTAAGTTCAATAGTTTTCTATTCGTCGCATCAGGATAAATTCGATTACTCAAGAAAATATAGACCACCTCTTGTTCTGGATCCGCCCAAGCAAGGGTTCCCGTAAAACCGGAGTGTCCAAAACTATTCATCGAAACACAATCACAAGTTGGACCCGGGGTTCCGTGGTATTGAGGTTTGTCGAAACCTGCTGCCCTCCTATTCTCTTCTACATTTTTCGGTATACTATCTGCACAGAATTGACACTTTGCGTAAGCAGCAACAACGCCCGGTTTTAAATACCTTTCACCTGCAAACATTCCATCGTCTAAGTACATTTGCATTAACTTGCCGAGATCGTTTGCAGTAGAGAACAACCCGGCATGCCCGCCAACTCCTCCAAGCATTGCTGCTCCCGGATCGTGCACATCGCCATGAATTAACTCTTGTCTAAAATAACGGTCTTTCTCTGTCGGAATAATTTCGGTGAGTGGAAATACATTACTTGGCTTAAACCTTGTCCGGCTCATGCCTAAGGGAGCATAAAAGTTTTCTAAGTTGTAGTTCTCAATAGGCTCTTTGGTTATTTTTTCCACGATTTCCTTCATAAAATAATACCCTACATCGCTGTATTTGTATTCCTTTTTCTCTTTTACTTCCGCGCGATTTATAATTCTGGAAAAAATAGTGTCCTTATAACTCGGTTTTATGAAGAGGTTCGCAGTCACTCTTGTGGAATAAACTGCAGAAGAATCTTTGCTATAAAATTCAGGTTTCGGCTGACCTTTGTTAACCGTTTTATTGTAAAAAGGAATCCAAGCAGCCAAACCGGCTTGGTGTGCTAAAATATCGCGAAGCACTAAATTTTCGTAAGGCGTTCCCTTGGTCATTTTTAAATGCTTTCGTAGGTCATCGTCCAGCGAAAGCTTTCCTTTTCCTTCCAAGTCCATCAATGCTAATAGTGTGGATGTTATTTTGGTAACAGATGCAATGTCGTACAAATCTGAAGTAAGAACGTTTTGCGCACCTTCGTATGTATGCTTACCGAAACTTTTATGGTAGATCACCTTGCCTTCCTTTGCAATGTAAACCTGCGCTCCTGGGTAAGCCTTTTCCATGATTCCTTCCTCCACAATCGCATCAATAGTAGCGAAGTCAGAAGATTTCAATCCTAATTCTTCCGGAACAGTATATTTCAGTTGAAAAGCATTTGCTGTTTCGATTCCCATTCCTGCTTTCATTCTAGAAGAAACGGAAACGGGAAGTTTCCCGCTTGCCTTTATTCCTCCAAAGAATAGCTGAGCACTTAGGTTTTGAGCACTTTCTGAGTTTTGATATGCCACTACCAAAACGTCGGTAAACTCAGCCGCTAAAAAGTCTTGCAAACAGTAGGCGTTGCCAAACAATACCAAGCTCACTTCCTTTTTAAGCCTTAAAATATTTAAAAAGTTCTTGAATTCCGTGTTCACTTCTGCCTTAATCCATGGGTGCTTATTGGATTTGTGCACACTTACAATTACCTCATCGTAAGTTAGCAAGGTGTCCATTAATCTTTTTTGATCTACCACCGGTAACGTTTCAAAAATCAGTCGATCTACCTTCGTGTATAAGTTTAGTGCATCTTGAAAAGCATCTACCTCAACACCTTCTTCTGTAAAAGCCAAAGAAACAATTCGCTTTTTCGCCAACTTTTTAAATGGAATACGATTCCCTTTATTTCGAACAACCGTCAAACTTGCTTCAGAGAGCTGACGATTCAAAAAGTCGTACTTCGGTTGGTTCAAATCTTCGTACAGGTTTTCCAATTTTACTCGATCTCCACGGTGAATCTTTAACCATTCTTTTGCCTTCAAGACCTTCATAACAGAATTATCGACCGAAGCAAGTGAAAGTCTACCATCTGCTATAGCCAACTTAATTAGCTCAATTGCTTTTGGAACATCTTGAGATAGAAGAAGGATATCGTTCCCCGCAATGAGCGCCTGCAAATCTATTTCCTCTGAAACTTGATATCTAGCAACTCCACCCATGTTCAATCCATCGGTAAAAATTAGTCCTTCAAAACCTAATTGCTGTTGCAACAAAGTATCTACAATCTCTCGGGTCAATGAGGATGCTTTTTTTTCAGCGGTCAGTTGTGGCAAATACAGGTGGGCTGTCATCATGCTACCAATGCCGCTTTTAATAATTTCTTTGAACGGGTACAATTCGATAGAATCTATTCTAGCTTTATCGTAATTCACTACTGGTAATGTTTTGTGAGAATCCTTATCGGTATCACCGTGCCCCGGGAAGTGCTTGGCATTAGCTAATAATCCACCGTCCTGCATGCCTTTCATGTAAGCGATTCCTTTTTTCGCAACGTTGTATTTATCTTCTCCAAAAGATCGGGCAAAAATGACAGGGTTATTTGGGTTATTATTTACATCTACCACCGGAGCAAAATTCACATGTACTCCTAACCTTCTAAACTGTTCTGCAACTTGCAAGCCCATCTCATAAATTAGACTATCGTTTTGAATCGCACCTAAAGTCATTTGCCATGGATATTTTATAGTACTATCCAAGCGCATAGAAAGTCCCCACTCCCCGTCAATGGCAATCATCAAGGGAATTTTTGTAGCTTTTTGGTAGGCATTTGTCAACATGGCTTGACGAACCGGTCCACCTTGAAAAAAAGTTAATCCACCAATGTGGTGCTTTTGAATTAGTTCAAGAACCTCTTGCTTATGCTTCTCCTCTTTGTTAGAATATGCTGCAACGCTGAACAACTGACCAATCTTTTCGTCTAGAATCATCGTTTGAAATAGGGAGTCTGCCCAAGGAGTTGCCATGGAATTGAAAGGCGCCTTCTCTTTTAACACAACTTCTTGTGGAGTATCCACTACATGCACTCCTAACGAAACACTGATTAGAGCGGCACTTAACAACAAAAACAAGATTTTTTTCAACGATTTTAGAATTTTAAGGTTCAACCAATAAATGTACCTATACAAAACAGTGCCAAGATTAGAATTCACGGTACTTTTGAACACAGCAGCGTTAACGAACGAATAAATAATAAAATAGCTTCTGGTTTCGTTAATTTAGGAGAAAGCATTAAATTTGAGAATATGAAAATCAGTTCCATCACATCCACACGAAAGGCAAAACAATTTTCTTTCACTCCTAGATACTACAACCAACAAAAGGAGGAATTTGATGCTCGCCGAGCAGATATTGAGGCGCGAATTACCGGCAAACGTCCTGAGGGAGGAGTTGCTCTCGGTGGACTTAAAGACAAATGGAAACGAAACAAAAACACCACTAATTTCGAAAAAAAGTCCAACATTAGACTGGCTTTTATTGTAGCAGTTTTATTCGGTTTATGCTACTGGGTTTTGTTTAGCTAAAAGCATTTTTTAACTTTCTCCTTCGGTGCATTAAGACTACCTTTGTAGTCGAAAATAAGCTTTCTAAATGCCCGATATTATTCAACTTTTACCAGATTCTGTCGCGAATCAAATTGCTGCCGGTGAGGTCGTTCAGCGTCCTGCTTCTGCAGTGAAAGAATTATTGGAAAATGCCATTGATGCTAAAGCGACGGAAGTTAGCCTAATTGTAAAAAATGCGGGTAAAACTTTAATTCAAGTCATTGACAATGGCTTTGGAATGACTCCTACCGATGCTCGTTTATGTTTGGAGCGCCATGCCACTTCTAAAATTAAGAAAGTAGAAGATCTTTTTGCATTACGAACAATGGGGTTTCGTGGTGAGGCGGTACCTTCTATTGCTGCTGTTTCTCAAATGGAAATTAAAACCAAGCCGGATGGAGGAGAACTAGGGTCACATTTAATTTTGGAAGGAAGCGAAGTGGTAAGTCAAGAGGCTGCGCAATGTCCTAAAGGAACCAATATCAGTATTAAAAATCTATTTTTCAACATCCCTGCAAGAAGAAATTTCTTGAAGAGCAACCCCGTTGAAACAAAACATATTATTGAAGAATTTCTGCGAGTTGCAATGATTCATCCAGACATTGCGATGAACATGACTAGCGACAACAACGAAGTTTATCGCTTGCCAAAAGGCAATTACCGTCAGCGGATAGTAAATATTTTTGGAAGCAAATACGATCAACGCTTAGTTCCTGTGAATGAAACAACCGATATAGTCGCCATTGCAGGATTTGTTGGGAAACCAGAGTTTGCAAAGAGAACACGAGGAGAGCAATACTTTTTTGTCAACGAACGATTTATTAAAAGCGGCTATTTGAATCACGCGATTCAAGCTGCTTTTGACGAGCTATTGCCAAAAGACCAATTTCCTTCGTACTTCCTAAAATTAGAGATTGACCCTGCTAAAATTGATATCAACATTCACCCAACAAAAACAGAAATAAAGTTTGAAGAGGAAAGAGCCATTTACGCTATCATAAGAACAGCGGTAAAACAAGCTCTAGGCAAATTTAACATTGCTCCAAGTATTGATTTTGAGCAGGAGTCCTCTTTTACTATCCCAATGCTGAAAAAAGGCGAAACGGTTCCGTTGCCAAGTATTGAAGTGGACACCAACTTCAACCCATTTAACAACAGCAAAAAGCCCTCTCAAAACTCGATTTCCTTTCCATTTAGCAGAGAAACAAAACCCAATCCAAATTGGGAAAAGATATACCAAGCCTCGACTGAATACCCTTCTATTGAAACAGAATCAGAAACTAATGTTGACGTAGAACCTGTTGCTGAAGGTAAAAAAGTATTTCAACTCCACAAAAAGTACATCTTAAGTCACATTCGTTCAGGATTTATCGTAGTTCATCAAAAACGAGCACACGAACGAGTATTAATCGATCGACTAACCCTGCAGTTAGAAAATCAAAAATCGAGTAGTCAGCAGCTATTATTTCCGGAAGACTTAGTCTTAAACGCCGAAGATAGTGCGTTAATTACAAGCCTACTAGATGAATTAAATAGTCTAGGCTTTGACATGCGCTCCTTCGGTAAAAACCACTTCATCATTCACGGAATTCCAGCAGAAGCTAACGGTCAAAATGGCCGAGAACTTATTGAAAGTCTGCTAGAAGAGTTCAAACAAAACCTATCGGAACTGAAAAATAGTCCGAAAGAAAATATGATTCGCTCTTTGGCACAAAGCATGAGTATTGGCTTGGAGAAACCAATGAATCAAGAGGAAATGATTCACTTAATAGATGAACTTTTTGCATGCGAAATGCCTTATAGTTTACCCAATGGAAAACCGATTGTAATTAACTACTCTCTGGAAGATTTGGAAAAACAATTTAACAAACGATGAATTTCGGATCTAGAAATCCTTTCGCAGACCTACCAGCAGTTGTAAAAAATCTATTACTCCTTAACGTAATAATGCTTCTTGCTACATTCGCTTCCTCTTCGGCAGGAATTGACTTATCTCAAATCTTAGGCTTACACCATTGGTCGAGTGACTTGTTCCGTCCACACCAGCTGGTAACCTACATGTTTATGCACGGAGGTATTGCCCACCTGTTTTTCAACATGTTTGCGCTTTACATGTTTGGTAAAATTTTAGAACAAGTTTGGGGGCCTAAGCGATTTTTGATTTACTACATGGTGACAGGAATCGGTGCAGGAATTATTCAACTCCTCGTGACGGAGCTTCGCATCCAATCTCTCATTAGTGACATTGATCCTGCCATGTATCAGCAAATTTTAGACGAGGGTCTTTCCATTCGCCAAATGGGTAAAAATTACATTGATCCGGTAGCCGGCGAGATTAACAACCTAATTAACATTTCAACAGTAGGTGCCTCGGGTGCTGTTTTTGGAATTTTACTTGCATTTGGCATGCTTTTTCCAAACACCCAACTAATGCTTATCATTCCACCTATTCCCATGAAGGCAAAGTACTTCGTCTTGATTTATGGTGCAATAGAGTTGTACCAAGGAATAGCTAATAACCCGAACGACAATGTCGCACACTTTGCTCACTTAGGCGGAATGCTTTTCGGTTTTGTAATGATCAAATTTTGGAAAACAAATACCAATAACTTCTATTAATGCGTTTCGGAAATCAAAATAGTTTCAGTAGTAACTTCATGCAAAATAGCATGTTGGTAAAGTTAATTTATGCCAACTTGGTGCTCTTTGTCGCAATCAAATTGTTGTACTTGTTCTTTTGGTTATTTGTTGCCAATAGCTCGCCAGACCAGTGGGCGTTGCAATGGCTAGCGGTACCTTCCGACCCTAGCAAACTTATTTTCAAACCGTGGACTGTAATTACTTACATGTTCTTGCATTTGGGATTCTTTCATTTGCTAACTAACATGCTGTGGCTTTATTTTTTAGGCACTTTGTTCGTGCAATTCTTAGGCGAAAAAAAGCTTTTTACCGTATATATTGCAGGAGGTATTGCAGGAGCGCTTCTGTATATCTTATTTTTCAACGTATTCCCAGTTTTTAAAACGGTTAACAGCAGTGCAATTGCTCTGGGTGCTTCCGCATCAGTCATGGCAGTGGTGGTTGGAGTGGGAACATTCGCGCCAAACTATGCCATACGTTTACTATTATTAGGTGAAGTAAAACTAAAATACATCGCCATATTTTCATTTGTTATTGATGTTTTAAGCATTTCTAATTCTAATTCTGGTGGACATATTGCTCACATTGGAGGTGCTGCATTAGGATTTCTATTTGCGAAGCAATGGGCCAAGGGGAAAGACATTACAGTGTGGGTGAATTCAGCTAGCAACTTTCTATTGGCCTTGGTAAAACCTAGCAAAAAAAGCAAAATGAAGGTAAAGTACAAGAGATCCTCGTCTTCTGATTATGAATATACCGATCGTAAAAAAGAAGAGCAGGCGGAAGTTGATGCGATCCTAGACAAAATTTCTCGCTCAGGATACGACTCTTTAAGCAAAAAAGAAAAGGAAATTCTGTTTAAGGCTAGTGGGAAGTAAATTGAGATGAAAGACTAAGGACAAAAGACTAAAGCACCCTTTTCTAAATACAAACTACTCTCACCTTGTGCTTTAGACTTTCATCTTTAGGCTTTAACTTTCATCTTTAGGTTTTGAACTTCTTGCTTTTGTAGGTATATAGTGATAGACCACTTCAGGTTGCTTATAGTTAGAAGGCTTTTCTACTTCTTCTTTAAAATCAATATAGTCCCCTAGAACTTTTTCTTCCTCCTCCTCGTCCGGCCATTCGAATACTTTCCGCTGAGGACCTTGTTTACGGTAAAGAACTGCTAATAGTAAGCCAATGAATAGTCCCCAAAAATGTCCTTCCCAGCTGATGCTTTTATCCCATGGTAGAATTCCCCAAATCAAACTACCATATAAGAAGGCTACTAAAAAAGAGAGTGCTACTAGCGGAATGTATTTTCTTAAAAAACCACTTATAAACAAAAAGCCAAATAAAGCATATACCAGACCACTAGCACCAATGTGGTAAGCCGTTCTTGCCGAAATCCAAGTATAAAAACCTGCTAAAAAAAAGGAAAGCAAAATAACTTTTGGTGCCAGGGACCTATAAAAGTAGAACATGGCCCAACCTAAAATAAGCAGTGGAATAGAGTTGTTAAAGACATGGTTCCAATCGCCATGTATAAAAGGTGAAAGAATAACTCCTTTTAATCCAGAAACTTCTCTTGGTAGTATTCCGAATGAAACAAACGAAGTGTTGAAATACAACTCTACGATTTTTACCAAAACCAGAATTAGCACAAAAATGAACGGAAAAACTGCGCTATAAATAAATTTCTTTTTTTCGAAAGGGTCCATTCAACTTTTGTTTCGAGTTCGGGATTACTAAACTACTGTTAAAATTATACCATACAAATAATTAGCCATTGTCATTTAGGCAGATTTTGTTACTTTCGAAGTAATAAAAATTCTACTTATGAAAAAGTTAGTTCTTTCCGCCATTTTTACCGTTGGTTTTTGCATTTACGGCGTCGCTTCTAACAGAGCTGAAATACAAACAGATAATACTCAAAAAGAAGAAACTCCAGCTCCAAAGAAAAAAGTGGAGCATTACAACATTAGCTTATTTAAGTTCGTAAAACCTTTACCTCAGAAACAGGAAAAGGATTCTACAAAGACTAGCGAAGAGTTAATAAATGGAAAGAAACGCTCCAACGAAACCACTTATCATCAAGAGAAACCTCTTGACTTTTTTATATTCTCATACGCTTCCTGAACCTTTCGAAATTTATCTTCTGCCTGAACTTTTACTTCTTCGCCTAGATGATTCACTTTATCCGGGTGGTATTTCATGGCCATTTTACGGTAAGCCTTCTTAATTTCCTCGTCTGTAGCATCCTGTGTAATTTCTAAAATTTTAAAATCACCTCCTGTTTGTCGCACAAACATGGCTTTAATCGATTGAAAGTCTGCAGAATTAATGCCTAAAAACCCAGCTATTCTCTGAATTTCAATAACTTCACTATCGCTAATTTGCCCGTCTGCTTTCGCAATCCCAAACATGTAATGCAACAACTGCAACCGACTAGGATATTGCATTTGATATCGAATTTGGTGCCCTACCGTTCTAGCATCTATTGGACTTTTCAATAAATCTCTAAGAGCACGCATTTGCTCTTTCGTTTTAGCCTCTCCAAATTGCTGTATGTAAAACCGCTTTACGTATTCCAATTCCGCTTTTAAGACCTTCCCATCGGCTGTCATTACCGCTGCTGTCAGCACCAATAAACTAGCTGCAAAATCACCAGTTGCGGTTCGTTGGTATGCCTGCTGCCCTGTATATCTATCTCTAGAGAATTGCTCATCCCACTCCATAGATCCTCTTCGATCAAACAAACTGCCAATGATAAAACCTAAAATGGCACCAGGAAATCTAAAGAATGAGAATCCAATTAACGCTCCAATCCACTTCGCCCAACCTTTCATAATTTTTTACGTTTAAGAAGTAATAAAATTAGGAATTTGAAGTTCCTTAAGATGTAGTTTAATAATATTTTAAAACTGCTTTTTATTAACTAATTTTGCTTTTTGGAATTGCACATTCTTCAACCGACATATGACATCATCCCTCCACCAATAGAGAGTGGCTCTGCGTACTACTTTACTACAGCTAGTGGCATACAGTATGAAGTTCGTTTCGGCAGAAAACAAAACAATGTTTTGAACACTTCCATTGTTTTTGGAGTTCTAAATGAAGAATTTGAAGGTGAAGAGTACAGCATGACCAACAAATTTGAGGTTTACAGAGTAATGTCGACCATAGTAAAAGTAGTGCAACGTTATATACAATTGCATCCCAAAATAAACTGCTATGAGTTTACAGGTGAGCCGACAGAAAAAGAAATTGACAAAGAGGGAAGAATTAGATTGAGTCTTTACAACCGCTACCTACCAAACATATTTGGAAAGGACTGGAAAATAGAGAAAGAAAATAGTAAAACTATAGTGTCAAAAATTTAACATTAAATACTTAGCACGATTATTGCTAAATAGTAGTGTTGCATTAAGAAAAAGAAGAATATGAGACAACTAAAAATTAGTCAGCAAATTACCAAAAGGGAAAGTAAATCTCTAGAAAAATATCTTCAAGATGTTTCGAAAGAAGAGATGATTACTGCCGAAGAAGAGGTGGAGTTGGCTATTAAAATTCAAAGTGGTGATGAAAGAGCGTTAAACAGGTTGGTTAGAGCTAACTTGCGTTTCGTAATTTCTGTTGCCAAACAATACCAGAATACTGGTCTGACCTTAGAAGATTTAATTAATGAAGGAAACCTTGGACTAATTGAAGCTGCAAAAAGATATGACCATACAAAGGGGTTTAAATTTATCTCTTACGCAGTATGGTGGATTCGCCAAAGTATTTTGAAAGCTGCAGCTGATAACTCAAGAACCATTCGTTTACCACACAACCGATTGGGAGAGATTCAAAAAATTAGCAAAGCTTCCAATGAGTTTGAGCAAAAGAACGAAAGAACTCCAACAGCAGACGAATTGTCAGACTTGACAGAAATGGATGTAGCAAAGGTAGAAATGTCTTTGAAAATGTCCAAGAAGCAAGTTTCTATTGATGCTCCGATGAGCAACGATGACGACAATAACAGTTTGGTGAGCGTTCTTCAAAATTCAGATACTCCTGATCCTGCTGACAACCTTTTACAAGAGTCACTTTCTCAAGATTTAGAAAGAACCTTGGCTTATCTGAAAGGAATGGAAGCTGAAGTTATTCGTTTGTTCTACGGTTTAGGTGGAGCAAGTGAAATGACATTAGAAGAAATCGGAAATACTTTTGGCCTAACAAGAGAAAGAATTCGTCAAATTAAAGAAAGAGGTTTAAGAAGACTAAGAAGAGTTTCGAATCAAACGAACCTTCAAACGTACTTGTAAAGCTTTATTTTACTAGAAAACACAACCGCCTCGATTACTCGAGGCGGTTTTTTTAGTTCTTATTTTAAATTGAGTTTCATACCGACAGATAATCTATTTCCTATCTCAGAATTCGTAATTCCCAGATTCGTAAATCGTAATCACTTTACCAGCTCCCTCCTGCTCCACCACCGCCAAAAGAACCTCCGCCAAAACCTCCGAAACCTCCTCCGCCGCTGCCACCGCCAAAGCCACCTCTACCACTCGTGAAATTTCCAAATGAACCTGAATGTCTTCCGGTAGAAGATCCCATTAGCATGAGTGCTAACCATAGAGATGTATCGTTACGATTGGCATATTTTTTTGCTCTGCCAAATGTTCCTGCAAACATAATCGCGATGAAAACAAGAATAAAGATTATAGGAATTATAGATCCTTTTTTCCCTTTTCTGCCATTTGAGTTATAATTCTCAGCAGAGTACTCTCCTCCAGTAATTTCTATAATGGTTTGAATTCCTTGCAATAAACCTTGCTCAGTTTGACCGTTCTTAAAGTAAGGTATCATTTCATTCTCGACAATCCTTTTACCAATGGCATCTGGCAAAATTCCTTCCATCCCATAACCTGTCGCGATGTAAACCTCTCCTTTTGATCCAGCTT
>Ga0307934_1000217_pt1 | contig 45852 bp, 42 predicted proteins | sample OrgLakmetageno90_FD_201838 | JGI IMG/M metagenome (GOLD analysis project Ga0307934, IMG submission 201838) | Saline water microbial communities from Organic Lake, Antarctica - #90 | ecosystem: Environmental > Aquatic > Non-marine Saline and Alkaline > Saline | place: Antarctica: Organic Lake...
CCGCCGGAACCTCATGTCCTTCTGCCAAGAGCCGTTCAAATAGAGCCTGCTGGCCGCTCTCTTTGGTTTTGGGAACATGAGGTTCTCGTTTAGATATGTCGGGATACCAATTCGCAACGTGTTGAAAAAACCCGGCCCTAGAGACGTCTAGGACCGGGTTTTTATAGCTTTCAGTTCTCTTTAGCTTTTGCTACTTCACTTCTTCCAGTAGTCCAGTGGCAACATCGAAAATGAAACCTCTGACAGCATCGGTGTGAGGGATAAAAGGCGAAGCCTTTATTCTCGAGATGCTCTGTCTGACATCGCTTGCGATGTCGTTAAAAGACTCCGCTGCCCACTCGGGCTTCAAGCCAGTTTCTTTGCGGATGCCTTCTTTGAACTCATCGTCTGTGAAGGTGAGCATTCCGCAGTCGGTGTGGTGAATAAGAATTATTTCTTTAGTGCCAAGTAGTCGCTGGCTGATTGCCAATGATCTGATCTCATCGTCTGTCACAACGCCTCCGGCGTTACGAATAACGTGTGATTGACCTTCTTCAAGGCCCAGCACGCCATAAACATTGATTCGTGCATCCATGCAAGCCAGGACCGCAATGTTCTTTGCGGGTGGCAGGGGGAGGGGTCCAGAGAACGAAGCAGCATATGCTTTGTTGTTCTCCAGAAGCTCATCGGTGAATGACATGGTTTCCTTAGGTAGTTTTTAGCATCGGCGATTGCCGATACTTGATCGCGTTGTAGCAACAACTACAACACGGTTTTTGGGAAATCATTTCTTTGTTACGAAGCGTTACTTTTTTGGCCCCTGGTAAGAAAGAGGAGGTACTGGCAAGAGTGAAGCGCTGCATTCGGTCTCCCAATGAAGCACAGGCTGAATCAACCCTTGTCCACGGTGATGTGGCGCTAGATCTACTAACCCGCAGGGTCACAGCCGCAGGCATTGAGCATGACCTCACGGCAAAAGAGTTCACGATGCTGGAGTTCTTTCTTCGTCACCCACGTCAAGTGATTTCTAGAGAGCAGTTACTCTCAAGGGGTTGAGGCTTAGGCCATAATCCAGCCAGCAATGTAGTCGATGTATACATCCGCTACCTGAGACAAAAACTTGGCAATGACCTGATCCACACACTGCTCGGCATGGGCTATCTTTGGGGTAGCTTCGATGTAAATCCGGTGATGGCACCTCATAAAGTCGCTGAACATAGAGATAACCCTTATCCTCACCACACCATTGAAGAGGAGTGGGAACACACACGGCACCAAAGCGCTCATTAGCGGTCGCAACGTGCTGGAGCGTGCTTGAGCACCAACGGTAGACAGTGACGAACTTTCTCGTTCCTCTAGACGACCGTTAGGCCCGCAAAGCCGCTGGTCGGTCCGGGCACTCAGCTCTCCTGAATTTTGCCCACCCGATGCTGATTGCTCTAATTTTCCCCCATGGCAAACAGAGAGGAGAGGCGCCCTAATCATTGCAACAGCAATCGCAGTGATAGTCACGAAGTCAGACTCGTCACCGGATAGCCCAATCGCGTCCTTAACCTCGGGGGTTCTTGCCAGCCTTGGCTTGGTAGTTGTTCCTATGAACGGACATTATGGGATTAGTGCTCAGTGGAGGCTCGACTTCAATTCAAAGCGACAGGACAAGAGCGTAGTTTATTTCGTCCCGACCAGACTTTCAGGTGTCAACTGGCCGTTGCGAAAGGTATCGGTGAGTACAAATTCGTGCAGGCTATCGAGAAGACGCTCGGATAACTTCTTCAATGAATCCTTCGTCTAACTCAAGTACGAAGTTGTTGGCCCTTTCAGACGCGAGCATTTCATGCTTGTGTTCTAAAATGGCGGCCAGTCCGCCTGCACTCTCCAAAACTTGATTGGCGACGCCAAATAATTCAACAATTCGCCCAATCTCCTCGCAAAGGCTCGACGCGGAGATATGACCGGATTTGGAAAGTACTGAATCGAAAAATTCGGGATCGTGTGCGAGGCACCTTGCCATCACCTCTCGCATAGTAAAAGCAACAGCTATCCCGTGAGATATGCCGAACCTCGCGGTTAGCGGATAAGAAATTGAATGACACACCGATGTTTTGGTCTGGCTAATACATAAACCTGCCAAAAGTGCGGCCTCTGCCATGCTGTCCCTAGCGCCTTGGTCGCTTAGATTCGCATGGAGAGCAGGAAGCGCGTATAACGAAAGTGCGACTGCTCTTGCAGCAAGCTCTCTGGTCACAGAGGAGCTATTTTTATTCCAAATGGACTCAAGGGCCTGATTCAAGGCGTCTAAACCTGACGAAAAAGTTGCTTGAGCCGGAAGCGTATCCGTCAATGCCGGGTCGATAATGGCTACTTCCGGGTATAGGGCCTTGTTCACAAGAGAGAGCTTCTTTTTGTTTGAGTGGTCCCAGACGGTCGCAAAGGGGGTGACTTCGGAACCGGTGCCAGCGGTGGTGGGGATGGCATAGATGGGTAGCAACGGCAATGAATCAAGTAAGCCAGGAAGTTCGATTACTGAACGAAGATTAACTGCTTCTTGCCCAACAGCCAACATTGCACACAAGCCTTTAGCAAAATCAATTGCTGATCCCCCGCCGAATGCCACTATGGCGTCAAAATTAGTACCCTTGATCTCCGTCGCCGCATCTTCTATGTCCTGCAATCCTGGGTTCTCTGTTACCGAAGTTATCCATCTAAAGCCTAGATCAACCGACCGCAGAAGTGGATCAGCATTGAACTGAGCTCTTCCTCGGACAGAGGCAACAGCTAAAATTTTTTTGCCCGAAGTGAGTGCCCCCAGAGACTTTCTAGCGCCTCTTCCGAAGTGTATTGAGGTGCTATTAAAGAAATTCCAGTTGGAGCCGATTTGTTCTGATCTCACTGGACTAATCACGTCCTTGTGGCTTTTGGGGTCCCTAGCTCTAAATCTTTCGAAAGGCTAGCCAAGAATATGTCTCTGTTTCTTACTGGGCTCTCTGCGGGCCTGCCGAGGTCCTTGCGAGATCCAGGAACAACCCTAACTTCCATAAATTTCGGGCCCTTTTTCGAATACAAGTAATGTAGTTTTCTTCGAAGGTCGTCTTCCGAGTAGACGGATTTCGACGGCACCACGTAGTTACACGCACGAGCAATATCGGTGAGCGAAACTTGGTTGGCCACTGTCGGCTGGCCGCCTACGCTGTCATGAACCCCATTATTCAGAACAATATGAGTAATGTTGCTCAGACCACTGGATCCAAGTGTGGCTAGGCCTCCCATGTGCATTAGTGCAGATCCGTCACCATCAATGCAAACAACTTCTACATCGGGCCTCGACAAAGCTATGCCCATAGCAATTTGAGACGCATGGCCCATTGAGCCAACAGTGAGAAAGTCCCTCGCACTGTTTCGTCCTTGACGCAATCGAACCTCATGGAGCTCTCGAGAGATCATGCCAGTAGTTGAAACAACAACGGTGTCCTCGTGAAGCGAAGAAGAAATAATCGCTACCGCCTCCTCGCGCGACATCTTTGTTCCTACTAACGAGGAGTCCTTGGAGGACTCCTCCGCTTTTGAGAAAGCCCCCTTACGCACCAACAGGGCAACGGGCGCGCTCAGCCTAATAGCTGTTTCTACGGCCCAAATAGCAGCATCGCTAGCTGATACCGGATTTCCGTCAAGTTCCCGCCAAGGTATCTCCATTGAATCAAGAAGAGCTGGCATGACGCGACCTTGTTTAAGGTGCTGAGGCTCGTCCCTAACCCCAGGCTCCCCTCTCCAGCCGATGAGCAAAACCATTGGTAGCGAATAGACCTCTCTATCGACAAGAGAAAGAAGGGGATTGACGCTATTTCCCAAGCCTGAGTTCTGCATATACACGAGGGGTATTTTTCCAGTCCCCAGGTAGTAACCTGCCGCGAGAGCAACCGCTGAGCCTTCATTTGCAGCAATTACGTGAGCTTGTGGTGGCATAACTGCATCCACATACGAGCAAAACTCTTTCAGAAGAGAATCCGGCACTCCGGTAAAAAACTCCACACCAGAAGCAGTCAGGGTGGAATGAAATTCTTTTGGAGAGATCATCACTGTCCTCCCGGGATGAGCTCCAATATTTCCTTGATGGGCATCATCCTGTCATCACATTCGGCTGAACGTCCATTGGTCAAGATTGAAACCGCAGTATCTACCATTGCAGGATATGCTGATCTGAGAAGCTGGTTGGCGTATATGACAACGTTGACTCCCTTTTCTCTCAGCTCCGCTTCAGTTGTGAGGCTATAGGTTGAGGGCACTGCAACGAGAGTCTTACGCTGTGGGAGAGCATTGTATCTCTCGCAAAATTCAAAGACTTCGTCGGGAGTCTTCTGTCGGGAGTGAATCATGATCCCATCGGCCCCAGCATTTAAAAACGCCTCTGCCCTTTCCATGGCATGCTCCACACCTAGCCCAAGAATCAGGCTTTCTAGTCTCGCAATGATCATGAAGTCATCGGTTTTCTGAGCCTCTTTGCCCATTCGAATCTTGTCGGAAAAGTTAGCAATTGACTCCAAGCTCTGATTCGCCTCAGCTCCAAACAGCGAATTCTTCTTTAGCCCAGTCTTGTCTTCGATTATGACGGCGGAGATTCCAAGTCTCTCTAAAGTTCTTACCGTGAAAACGAAATGCTCTGGCTTTCCTCCGGTGTCGCCATCGTAAATAATTGGCTTGGAAGTAACCTCGAGAACCTCGTTAAGCGTGGCAACTCTCGCGGAGGTATCCACAGCTTCTATATCGGGCTTACCTTTGGAGGTGGCGTCGGTCAGGGAGCTGGCCCACATGCCATCGAACTCTTGTCTTCCCGCAGGGGTATCTACCCCAATATTTTCGATTATCAAGCCACTCAAGCCATCGTGCAGATCAAGAAATCGCACTAGCGGCTTCGCCTTAAGCATGCGGCGCAGGCTGGCCCTTCGCATGTCAGGTGTGGTCCCGATTTCCCAGATCGCCTGGTGTAATTTTGTGGACGAGATACCGTCTGTATAGGGAACTTCAACGAGCTCCCCTCCCCACTCGGCAAGAGTGCTAATTACCGATTCACGAACCTTTGCTTGAACTCCAACCCTCCAATCATCGCCATGCACAACGAAGTCGGGTCGATATTTTTGTAAATTTGGAACGTAATCGAGTGTCTCCTGAGGGACCACCTCACTAACATTCTTTAGCGCTCCCACCACCTCAGCTCTTCGCGACCAATCCATTATGGGGACTCTTTTATAGCTAGCGATGGCCTCATCTGTTAGGAGACCGATGGTCACGTCACCCAAGGCAGCCGCTTGGTTGATTATGTTGATGTGCCCCGGATGAATCAGGTCCGCGCTCATGCCTACGTAAACTACTTTGCTCATTGCTCTCCAGGGTCTGGGGCCTATTGTTCAGTATTACCAATTAGTAGGTGTGGTCTAGCGAACAAGCTCACTCTACTGTTGCAGCCTATAGGACTCGTGTTCAATTGGTCGGATCTTGCTTGGGCTATGGATTTTCCGAGAGTCGAGTGTTAATAGTTGAATTGAAAACACCACAAGAGTTGCAGTTGTGTTTCACTCGACTTGAGTGGCCGTCTTAGCAAAATCAAGTCCGGGGTTTTTTCAAATTTCGCGACCTGCTTATGTGGCATCAGGTTTTTTAGCTTCCAATCCTGCCTACTGACCAGACGCTATCTCTAGACTTATAAATCTCTGAGATCAACTCACTTGACTTACTGAAAAGCGCCGTGTCTTGAGCACGATTTGTGGCATGGCCCCATTTATCAGGACTAAAACTTATGAGAGTGGTTTTGCGGCCAGCCTTGATGGGCAGAAAAACTGTGAATGTCATGACTAAGAAACCAAAGCACTCACCTGAACAATTCGTTCGCAAGATTCAAGAAGCGAACCGTGTCCCTTTCAAAGGCGCGGGGCATGGCTGCAGTTCTGTGGGTCTAAACGCGACTTAGGGAACCTTCTAAACGCCTCCAGGCTGCAATCGGCCGTGTTGTTTCACGTGATCAAGTTTTTTGACCATTGAACGGCTTGCCTGTCGCCTCGCCGGGCTTTCTTGATAAGCGTGTCGATACCCACTTCACTCGGCCAGGAAGGATGTTTCTTATCGGGAGCCTAAACATTGGCTGCGCTTTTATGCTCGCCAGCATGATCGCTGGGGCTACCGCCGGCCCTTTCACAGCGCTGTGGAAGTCTGCTTGCTGGCAAATCTTATGAAGATTCAGCCGTTATGGCGCGAAGAAGAACTCAGAGTCCCTGACAGTCGCCGCCCCAAATGCCACGGAGTTCCTAAGAACTTGAGAATGGATAAAGAGTCCGGAGTTCACTTCTCAATCCATATTCGATTGGGCGTCTGGGACCAATTTAATGTTAATTAAACCAGGGCAGCCCATGCGCACTGACTATGTTGAAGGCTTCGAATTAGTGCTGCGGGATGAATGCTTAGAGGTCAACCAGTTCCGCCCTCTGAACCACGCCAAAATCCACATTGTGTAATTGGAAGGAGAAACACCATACAACCATGATGCATTCCACTGCGGGCTATTTAGCTGCGCAGGACTAAGCTGCCCTTTGCACCCGCAAAAACTAGTCCACTACTCACATAACTATTGGGTCGAAAACAGGGCAAAGCCACTGGTGCTATCTTTACCTTTTGCATCTCCCTGACTCCGAAAAGAAAAAATCCGAGAATATTTAGTCCAATTCTTCAGAGAAGACCAAACATGCGCCTTGTCGCCTTGTCATCAGCTCTAGATTAATCTCCAAGCCAGGCCGTAGTCATGTCCCCAGATCCCCCTGGCGATTATATATCTGCTGACTTGAGCGAAAAATAATTGTGGATTATGGATGATGCCAATTTCCCTCAGAACATTAATGTCGCGGTCAAGAGGTTGAAGCCAGAAATCACACACTTCACCTGGATTGAGGACGACGATTTTATGTTTCTTAGAGAGTTTCAGGACACATTCAACGAATGTGACCTAGGCCATCTTCTAATCGAGCACTGACATCAAATTGATGCAAATGGCGAGCTCTTATGAATTCAATAGCCGCCGCTTTGGCGCATGACCACAATTGGTCTAGTGATGTTGACAAGTCCAATTTCTCAACCTGCATCAATAATCTCGAGACTTGAGTTTGACAAGATCGGCGGCATTTCGTCAGAGTACCGACTAGCGTTTGAACAAGATTTATTGTCTAGGTTAGTTTTGGACTTTGGTACACGAAATTTAGTGAAGATTTTTTTTGCAAGATTCAGGGTCACAATGAAGGTGTCTCGTTTAGTAACTGGAAAGCTGCGCTTAGGGAGAGCGTCCGGATACGAAGGTCCAATGCTCCTACTGCCATAAGGGCGGCACTATCCCCAATAATATGTCTAGAATCCTAGCCAACTCAATAAGGAGACTCCCAGTTTGAGTCCTGATTGCAGGTTTTTTTCACGGATGTCCAGGAATCGTCTTCAGGCAAAATGTTTTGATTAAGTCGCAAGAAATTGCCGCCTCTTGGCCTCAGAGTTTCTTGGGCTTGTTACGGAAGACACCTATTCTTTTGCTAATTTCAGGGAAAAGCTTTGAAATTACTCTCTTCCACCAAATTGGATGTGGCTCGGCATGTCGTCCAGGAATTGGCACGTTCCAACTCTGTCCATATGTGTATCTCAAAAACTCTTGAGGGTTAGCCACAGTGGGAAATTCAATGCCGCACATTTGAACAACCCCCTTCCCGGAAAAAAAGATCTGAGGAGCGAAGAGGCCACCTGCCCTTCTGCCTTTCGGTGATTTCTTGAAGAAATAAAAATCAATGTATTCCTCGTTGCGAATGATTGACAGGATATTTTTCTCGTATCTTGCTATCGCGAAACCCTTGCTAAGAAACATTGGAAGCAAGTCCAACACGCTCTGCCTGTGCTCTTCGAAAACAAAAATGTCTGTGTCTGTGTCGTGCCCAATAAAGTCTGATTCCCGAATTGCACCCAGCAGAGTTCCGAAAATAAGCCCCCAAGTCACTTTGCTATCTGAAAGTATCTGGTTCGCATCTAAAAGATTCTCCTTAGACTGTTCTCTGCTTAGTGGTTTTTGCTTTAGCTCCCTGACGTCGAAGAATAAAGGACCCTGCGAGGTCGGGATAAAGCTTTTCAAACAATCACTTCAAAACGCGAAGCTAGTTGAGTGATTGTTTTTTCCATAGCTCGTCCACTGAGATCAAAATCTCTGAATGGGTCAGAGCATAAGTCTTGAATAGTCATTGAAAGATACCTTGCAACTAGGCTAACCCACGGCTTGTGATTCAGTTAATTCGATTTTATACACTTTAATTTACCATAAACTTCTACATCGGTCTGACGCCTTGCGCAGGAGGTGACTCGGGAGAGGGTTAGCTGACAGTTGTCCGTCGTCGAACACGCTTTAGTGAACTTGTAATTTCCGCCCCATGCGGAGGCAGAGGAGCCGATAACCTCAAACGCTGTACTAGCCTCCTCGACAGCTGCAGTTCCATGATGAGAAATCAGGATGGTGTTGGAAGACTCGAATCTTCGTAGTAGCTCACAATTAGAAGTCGAACTACACACCAGCTTGATTTTGCGGTAAGCCTACTGGGCGAAATCTTTCTAAAGCACGCGGTCCATCGCTACAAGTCATGATTCGTCCGGACCACCAAAAAAAATTGGGGTGTGCCTTTACATAGAAATCAAACTCTTCTTTGTCCACGAGCGCATTTACTGTGAAGGACAACCACTCGTGAACCCCTTTGAAACCATCAAAACCATATGGTCAATGTGTTTCGGTAAACGCATAGGCGTAAACAATGACTGAGGTTTATACCTTGGACGGTGCGTACGTTTCTGAAACTACCTCTCCGGTCGGTCATAATAAATCAGTCCCTTCGGGTCTCTGAGACGATCCTTCATGTACTCCGTAGCTTCTGACGAAGTTGTTTCTTTAGCGCGCTTTCTCGCGCTTAGATGTAGCTGCCAATCCTTATGTTTTCTTAATTCCCCTTGATGCACAAGAGATCCTGAGAATCTGGGATGTTTGGGTGAGCAGACACTTTTTCTCGGTGAATAGAGAAATGAACGACTATCCCTTCGAGGTAATTAACATTCCCTGGGTGCAGTCCTACGGTGTTTCGAGACAATCTTTTTGCGGCACTCAGCACAAAGAAGCATCCCAGCAGAGTGACTTGGTACCTAGGGCAAAAGCCAAGCGCTTCCATGTGTGAGGATACCCCTCCAGGCGCTTGCTGTAACTTATGGTCCGACTTCTACGCGTCCGCAGAATGCTGGTTGGTGGTTTCCTGCCCAACCCAAAAGATCAGGTTGGTCAAAGAAGGCTTAGACCCAAGGGCTTCGGGGGGATGACTCTCGATTATTACTCGAGCGTGTATGGGCTCTTATGGGGTTTCGATGCGGAAAATGTCTCACCGTGATGCATAAGATCTGGCTACCCAAAATGTTGGCAGCCGGAGATCTAGAGCGACCCTTTGTGGCCGAAACCGCCATTAGGGAGCTCGAGCAACTGAGTGCTGCCACGATTGACCGCTATCTAAACCCACTAAACAAGCGCTGTGCTTGTTTAGTGGGTTCCACAACAGTCGCACCATTGCTCCGCAACTCAATCGGACTTAGTAAGGCTGGGGATTCTCCCGCCACCAAACCAGGACTGATTGAGGCTGACACCTTCGGACACTGCAGAGCAACGCTATTGGGTAAATTCCTTTGCACGTTAACCGTGACGAACATGGTTACCGGCTGGACTGAAAACTACTCGATTCGCAATAACGCTTCCAAATGGATTGTTCAGGCAGCAAGTCAGTTGCAGCAAAGATTTCCTTTTGAACTAAGAGTGTTTGACTCGGATAACGGTTCCGAGTTCATCAATCATCGAGTTGCCAACTGGTTGCAGCAACACGATATTGAACAAACCCGGTCCCAGCCCTCTCGAAAAACATATCAGGCCACGGTTGAATCAAAAAACAATCACGTAGTTCGAAAGCACGCCTTTTATTGGCGCTATGACACTGCCGCCGAACTTGAGTTGCTGAATCAGCTCTGGCTTTTGGTTTCAGCTCGGCTGAACTTTTTCACCCCAACCAAAAAGCCTGTTGGCCACGCCACCACCACCAATGGCCATCGGCAGCGGATTTATGACCAACCGCAAACTCCATGGCAACGAGTCAAAAACTCAAATCTCTTAGCCGAGCAAGAGCTCGAAATAGTCGAAGAGCGGATTATTGGAATCTATCCAGCTGATTTGACAAGGCAAATCAACCTGATCCAAACTCCACTAACCGCTCTGGCCCGAGATAAAACCCAGTCCGCGATAACTAAACGTCAACTACATATGGCATCCTTACAACCATCAATCAATCGACTTGACTGAACTTAATAACCCAAGCGTCGCGCTCACTTTTTAGTGAGGCGCCTTAGATAAGCCGGCGTTTGAAAACACTGAAGCTGTCGACGAGCAAGCTCCGTGGATTCGGCACTAAGAGAGTGCAGTAGCTGGATAGTTTCCAGGAGAGCTCTTTGCAATGTCTCCGGTCTTTAGGGTTGCAATAGCCCTGGTTTCCTTGAAGTAAGTCGCTTCAAGAGCCAGTGCTTGAGAGTCATAAGATGTCCACTCGCTACTTGTGAGCTTTAGATTGGCCACAACCACCGTCGGGAGCTTCGAGCTTTTTGGAGAACATGTTACTGAAGGCACTAGCTTGCCAAACACCACCCCGTCTCATTTCGTGGTGACCATGAATTGCTTTGGTCTAGTCGTAGAACGTGAGTGCGATTTTCTTGACCATCTCTGCGCTAGCTCTGGCTTGTATGGTTTCTAAATTTCTCTCAGCGTTGGCGGGATTTTCGGCCAACTTAAGGCCTTCTCTGATGGCGTTCTTGACTGCTGGAACCGTGATCTCGTGCACGGCAACTCCGCTGTCGCCAAACCATTCGTCGCAACAAGCAGTTGAGGTTTGAACCGGGATAGCACCCATTGCCATGGCTTCCAACATAGAGGTGCTGATTCCGTCACTCTCAGATAGGCCAACATATATCTTTGATTTCGCAAACATCTCAAGAACCTGCTTGTGGCTCATCGCTCCTTTGCCAAATGCTTTGATCTCGAGTCCTGTTTGCTTGGAGATTTGTTTTGCTAGCTTCAAGACAGATCGGTTGGCCGAATACACGATGATCTCGTGGCCCTGCAGGTCTTCTGACATTTCTCTGACTGCATCGAGGGATACTTTTGCTCTGCCGACCCACCCGTGATAGCCCTTGAGGGCAATTGTCTTACGTTCACTTGGGTTGAGTCGAGGAATCGCAAAGTCAGCTTCAGAGAAGCCACCTGCGTTTGGTATGACTGGCATCGCTTGACCGGTAAAACCCAGGTTCCTTGCAAGGACGATATCTCGCTCGCACTCTGCGGAATACATATCGGCAACCTGGAAGAGCTTTTCGAGCTTTGCTTTGTGCTTTGGGAACCGTTGAAACCAAAATATATCGCTGCCCCAATTGGTGGCCAGCAACTTAAGGCCTTTTGGTTTCCCAGCGGACAGGCCCCTGAGGGCCACATAACCTGCGTTCTGAAGCTCCAGAGAGTGAACGACACTAGGCTCGAAGCGTCTTACCGCAGCTTTCAAAAGTGACCCACGAAAAAAGTTGTTTGCAAACTTATCGAGTACCCAGAGCGGAAGCGCAAAGTAACGGGAGAGTAGGACTAACCGGAAGTTTGCCGACTGAGAATCAGACAGCAACCTCACAAGCTCTGGGTGAACTTGTCTATGAGGTGAACTTGGGAAGAGCAGGAATTCGAGACTTTGGTTTTCAAACTGCCTCAGCCACCGAGCAGAGTGGATGCTGTCGAACATGCAGACGACAAGGACCCTCTTCTTGGACACTTAAGCTCCCCATTCACTTTGATACCAAGACACTACAGCCGGCAAATCATCAAGAATTGAAGTGTGCTGAGGGGTCCAGCCCAGCTCTTGCTCTGCAGTGCTGGGGTCTATGGCGTATTTTAAATCGTGCCCGGGACGATCTTCTACAAATTCAATCGCTTTTTCAGTCAGCCCTAGACTTTTTATAATCGACACCACGACATCTAGGTTTGACTGCGTGTCCCTTGCTCCAAAGAGGTAGGTGGACCCGATTAAACCCTTTTCCAAGGCGAGCCAGATACCATCTACGTGATCGTCGACGTGAATCCAGTCTCGAACATTGAGCCCCGAACCGTAAACTGGCGCTCTACCTCCCTGAACCAAGGACTTTATTGTGTTGGGAATCAGTTTCTCCGAGTGCTGTCGCGGTCCATAGTTGTTTGAGCAGTTGGAGATTGTTGCTCGCAGCCCGAAAGAGCGTACCCACGATCGAATCAGGTGGTCTCCGGCTGCCTTGGATGCCGAGTACGGGCTTGAAGGGTTATAGGCAGTTTCTAAGTTGAACATGTACTTGCTATCTAATGGCAAGTCCCCAAAAACCTCATCAGTGGAAATGTGGTGAAGCCTCACGTCATGAGCGAGGCAGGAGTTTGCAATGTTAAGGGTGCCCATTACATTCGTGTCGTAGAAGAGGACCGGATTTTTCAAGGAGTTGTCATTATGCGATTCCGCCGCGAAGTGGACTACTAAGTCGGAGCCCTCGATGAGCTCATCCACCAAATCGGCGTCTCTTATGTCGCCCACAACAAACTTGATTGCCTCAGAAAAGGGTTCCAAGTTAGCTCTTGAACCCGCGTAGGTGAGTGAATCCAGAACGGTGATTTCAACCTCGGACCTTGTCTCTATAGTTCTTGTTACGAAGTTCGAGCCGATGAAGCCAGCTCCTCCTGTGACCACTATTTTCATTTTGCCTCCCGCCGCGGACTAGAATACAGGGCATGAAGGGGATTTTGCTGGCAGGAGGCACTGGTTCTCGATTGCACCCACTGACGAGAGCCGTTTCGAAACAGCTCCTACCTGTCTACAACAAGCCCATGATCTACTACCCTCTGAGCACTTTGATGCTGGCCGGTATTCGAGAAATTCTCATAGTCACCACGGCCCGTGATCGACATCAATTCGAGGACCTGCTGGGAACTGGTGAGCATCTAGGTTTAAGCATTGAATATGTCATCCAGGACGAACCTCGGGGCATCGCCCATGGGCTTCTTTTGGGGGAGGAGTTTGCCGAGGGAGGCAATGTAGCTCTGATTCTCGGTGACAATATTTTCTATGGGGCAGGGGTTGGCGATTCACTTCGCGGATACGCTAATAAAGCCGGTGCCACAGTCTTTGCTCAAAGAGTGACAGACCCATCACGATATGGCGTCGTGGAATTAGAGACCGGTGGAAACCCAATTTCTATTGAGGAGAAACCGAAGAGCCCCAAAAGCGATTTGGCGGTGACGGGGCTGTATTTCTTTGACAATACCGCTTTTGATAGGGCAAAAGCATTGGAGCCCTCTGCCCGAGGCGAGCTGGAAGTAACCGATTTAAATCTCTCCTATCTGGCGTCTGGAGATCTGCAGGTTGTCAGTCTTCCAAGAGGAACGGCCTGGCTTGACACGGGAACGGTCGAATCGCTTGCGCAGGCAGCGGAGTTCGTAAAAGTGGTTGAATCGCGACAGGGCTTCATGATTGCGTGTCCAGAGGAAATAGCCTGGAAATATGGCTATCTGAACAACACAGAGCTCACGGCACTGGCCGCAAATTATGGCAACGGCGACTACGGTGACTATTTAAAGAGACTCTTGAAATAAGGAGCTCGAGCCCCGACTCTTTTCTTCTGTGGTGGCCAACAAAGTCTTACGCCTTTTGCATGCAGATAGGCAGGTTACTCAGATATGCTTAACTTAATCATTGGAAAGTAGCTGCTGGCCGAAAGCGAGAAGTTGAAAGCCAACAGGCATTCGAGGTTTATTTTCAGTTTTAACGAGACTAGGAGCAGCACAATTGTCGCCATCGCTATACGACCCCCTTTCGGTGGGAACGGACGGCTCTGAAGTCCTTTTCTTCAGCGAGCTAGACTTCAGCGCAAATCGAATCTACTGGCTCGCTGGCCCCTCTGCGAATAGGGGCGGCCACGCTCACAAAAAGCTTAGACAGTCCTTTCTTTGCATCGCAGGCGAGGCTTCAGTGGTTTTGACGGACGGATCAGCGCGAGAAGTCGCCAACCTAAAAGCAGGCCAAGCAATCACTATCGCCCCCGGACTGTGGAGAGACATCAATCCCCTAAGCGAGGGGTCAATTTTGCTAGTGCTAGCATCTGATGCATTTGACGAAGAAGATTACATCAGGGATTTCCTTCAATTCCAAAGGTGGAAAAATGCTTAAGATTCCTTTCTACGATTGCACACCATCTCCTGAAAATGCTGGAGACCTCGTTGATGCTGCAGCGGCAGTGATACGCGGAGGTGCCTATGTTGGAGGGGAGCTAGTTCAAGGGTTTGAAGAGCAGTTAAGTGATTACCTCGGAGGCGGCTACTGCGTGGGAGTCGGCAACGGTCTAGACGCGCTGACTCTATCTCTTATGGCTCTTGACGTTGGGCCAGGGGATGAGGTTATCGTCCCCACTCACAGCTTCATAGCGACTTGGATTGCCGTCAGTAGAACTGGTGCAACTTCAGTGGGGGTGGACGTTGACCCATCGACAGGCCTTGTGGATTTGGATCAAGTTCTTAAGAAGGTCACCAGAAAGACAAAAGTTTTCCTTCCTGTTCAGCTCTACGGAGCACCAGTTGACTTCTCGGGAATTCAGGAAAACCTCAAGGGCAGAGGTGTATTTATTGTGGAAGATTGTGCCCAAGCTCTTGGGGCAAAAACTTCAGCCGGTATGGCTGGGGCACTAGGGGACCTTGGTGCATTTTCCTTCTATCCAACAAAAAACTTGGGCGCCTTAGGTGATGGAGGAGCTATCTTTACTAGGGACAGCGAAATGGCGGAAAGGTTGAAGTCACTCCGCTCTTATGGCATTAGGCACTCGAGATACCAGTTCGGCGAGCTTGGAGTCAATTCGAGGTTAGATCCAATTCAGGCTGCTTTCTTGTCAAAGAAGCTGCCCCTACTCGATGCGGAAGGCGAATATAGGAACTGGCAAGCGGAGACTTACATATACGCAATAGGCGACGGAGCCCTGAAACCCGTCACCGCCAACTCAGGTTACTCCGTGTACCATCACTTTGCCGCCCTCAGTGACAATAGAACGACCTTCAGGCAGCGCATGTCCGAGCTTGGAGTTGATACAGACACTCACTATCCCTACACCATGGAAGCATTCACAGACTTGTCCAAAAAAAGAACCTTTCGCGTCAAAGAGTCAGACTTAACCGGCTCCCGGGAGCTTGCATCAAAAGTGGTCACTTTTCCGATGGGAACCTGGTTGTCGAAGGAGCAAACAATTGTTGTAGCGGATCGCATCTCGGAGGCTCTGCAATAGTTTAATCTTTACTGCGAAGATAGTTCCGAACATTCCGCTCGACGTATCGACCCTTTCGAACAAACGTCAAAGCTAAGTAGGCAACTTTAAACAGCCTTGACCTGGTCGTCCAGGACAGACTGCTTTTCCCCGCTAGGGAGAGGGCTTGCGCGACCTGAGAGGAGCTTGCTCCCAGGAAAAGTAGCCAATAATGGGCTTCGATCAAAAACTTAGCGGAGACCTTCCAAGGGGCAATCTTGAGTGAAAAATCTTCGATAAGCCTCAGTTCTTGCTCGAAGATGTTGACCTTGAATTTTGCCGAGTAATTACCCTCATGTCTCCGATAAAGAGTTGTCACATCGCTGCGGCTCCATCCGGAGATTCTTTCTTTGGCAAAGCGAATGAACATAGACCTGTCTTCAGCGTCATAGTCAGCATCCCAGCCGCCCAACCCGCGAAGAGTTTGAGTCCTATAAGTCGCAGTAGGAGTGAATATCCTCGAACCGTTGAGCCAGACATTTTCCGGAGCCTCTTGAAAAGCTCCCTCGGAGCTCTCGCTCACCCAATTGGAGTATTTTTCTATGCCCAAGCCGTCTTGCCCAATGATTGTCGCGGACCCGCAGACGAAGGAGACAGAAGGATTATCGGTCAAAATATCCACATCCCCTTGAATTCTGTTCGGCAGCATCAAGTCGTCACCAATGAGTATGAAATACTCCCCAGTCGCTAAGCGCAGTCCTCGATTGCAGCTGAAAGGTATGCCTTTGTTCTCCAAGTTTTCGTAGAAATCGAACCTCAACTCTTTAGACAGAGCCGAGAGCTTCTTCGCCGACGAGTCTGTCGAGCCATCGTCAATACATATGATTTCTAGATTCGGGTATTTCGAATCTAGGGCCGAGCGAATGGCCAACTCTGTGAAGCCTCCAGTGTTGTAGCTGAGGGCGCAAATTGTAACTTTGGGAGCATTGACCGTATTCACTATCGCGTTTCCCTCTGCTTAGGTTGAGACGGAGTAGCCGAGAATCCAAAAGACCAGAATTCCACCAGCCTTATTCGAAAAGAAACTCACCCAAGACCCGTAGCCGTTGGACTAGCGTCGACTTGCGACCCTTAGCGATGTCTCCCTGCCGGCGGCTTTAGATACAGGAGTTTAGCATTCAAAAGTATGCAGCACAGGGCCACCAATAATCGGGCTTGTAGGGGAAGAATGTTAAGTCTTTAGTCTTGGGGCAAGGCAACGCTCAACCTCGCTGTGCCATCTCGAAGCGAGACATTTATAGATCTCCTACACTCGCTCCACCACCAAGAACCATAAGGTTCGGACGTGGTCTCCCCCAAGACTTCAACTGAAGAGATTTTGTGGTCGTGAAAGCGGGGAAGCTGATAAACGGGGAAGTAAAGAGCCCGGAACCACCGTTGCAAATCCTCGCAATTTGTGAAATTTGCCAAGTCGATGTCAGAAAAAACGAGGTCGCTTCTTCCGAAATAAGATCCTGTCCCCATCTGGGGAGTAGGCAGGAGAGTGTCAGATATGAGGCTAGGGAAAGAATCCGATAGCAGCTGGCTAGCCGAATCAAGCAGTTTGTTGTGCAGCCCAAAAGAGGTCTCATCCGATGGAATACGAAAGGCGGTTTGGCTCAGGATGTCGCCTGTATCAATGCCGTCGTCTATCTCGTGAAGCGTCGAACCTGCGAATTTACGTCCTTTAATAATGGGCCATGCGGAAGTAGCTACGCCCCTGAAGTCAGGGAGCAGAGACAGGTGTAAGTTATAAAGTTTTTTGGTGGAGAAAAGTGCTGGCGTCACTATTTTGTCGTACTCAAGTGAGAGAAAAACGGCGTCACCCATTGGGTAGACATCTCCTATTTCCAGAATACTTACCCCGCTCCTGGTCGCGGCCTCTTCCAGAACAGGAAAATGTCTCCTTTCGATATCCGAGGTGTTGCTGAGAACTACAGAAACCTGAGTTGCTTCAAAATGCTCTAAAGCCAGGCTCAATCCTTCAACCGCTAAGCGATTCTTACCTGCAATCACAATTTTCATATGAGAATTATCCCACTAGACATTGCGTCCCACTTGCGGGTGGCTAGTCGTAAAACCTGAGTGCGATCTTCATCGCCAACTCTTCGCTAGCTCTTTTTTTATCGTCTCTAAATTTTTCTCAGCATTGGCGTGATCTTCGGCCAACTTAAGGCCTTCCCTGATGGCATTCTTGACCGCTGGAACCGTGATCTTGTGCACGGCAACTCCACTGTCACCAAACCATTCGTCGCAACAAGCCGTTGAGGTTTGAACCGGGATAGCCCCCATTGCCATGGCTTCCAACATGGAGGTGCTGATTCCGTCACTCTCAGATAGGCCAACATATATCTTTGATTTTGCAAACATCTCGAGAACCTGCCTGTGGCTCATCGCTCCTTTGCCGAATGCTGTGGTCTCTAGGCCAGTTTGCTTAGAAACTTGTTTGGCCAACTTCAATACCGATCTGTTGGCTGAGTAGACAACTATTTGGTAGCCCTGCAGTTCTTTCGACATTTCCCTGACTGCCTCGAGGGATACTTTTGCCCTACCCACCCAGCCGTGATAGCCCTTGAGGGCAATTGTCTTGCGTTCACTGGGGGCAAGTCGTGGAATCGCAAAGTCAGCTTCAGAGAAGCCACCTGCGTTAGGTATGACTGGCATTGCTTGTCCGGTGAAACCCAGGTTCCTTGCAAGGACGACGTCTCTCTCGCACTCTGCTGAATAGACGTCCGCAAGCTTCATAAGCTTTTGGAGCTTTGTTTTGTGTTTAGGAAACCGTTGAAACCAAAACATGTCGCTATCCCAATTTGTGAGCATGAATTTAGGGTTTCTTGCTCCGTCGCCAGGCAGGGCCATGAGGCTCAAATAACTAGCCTTTTATAACTCGAGGGCATGGGGGACGCTTGGTTGAAATTTGTTGATTACCACCCCCAAGAAAGATCTACAGAAAAAGTTATTGACGCTCTTTTCTAGGATCCAAAGAGGAAGAGCAAAGTAGCGAGCTATAGGGGCTAGATGCAAATTCGCTTCGCCAGAACTAGGCAGTAGCCTCTCTAGCTCGGGTTGAATTCTTCTGTGAGGCGGAGTAGGGAAGATTAGGAAGTCAAGACTTTGGTTTTTAAACTGACTTAGCCACCGAGCGGAGTGAATACTGTCTAACATGCAGACAACAAGAATTTTCTTTTGAATCTTGTGAGAATTCTCTTATCTTAGGCAAAATGCTCCGACCTTGCACTTAGAGCGGTAGGAGAACGTGACACCCTGGAGCGTGCGCAGCAAACGCAAACATCTGGTCCGGTTGAGCAAAGTGGTCTACCGGTAAGCCCTCCACTTGGCCAAAAAGTCTTTCTTTGTGGCAATGCTCGATACCAGGTAGTTGCAAATGCCATAGACTTCGTGTACGCAAATGCGCGGCTGCTGCCAACCATCACGGGATTACCTAAAAAGCGTTTGAATCCGAATTCGTATTGTTTGAGCATCCGCCAAGCCTGAAGGCGCAGCTGCGAATCTCAAGTTGATTTCCTGCCACTAAACTCTGCGGATCTTTAAGAAGAATCGCGCCAAAAGAGAAGTCTTTTTGCAAAAGCCCTTAGTCGAGTTAGTAACGTTTCCTCAAGTCGTACGCCAAGAGAACGACTCTGGGCCAGCTCGCGAAGGAAATTATTTTGGCTACCCAGACTATGTATCTTATCCCCGTGGCTTTCTTGCAGTATGCCAACGAGCCTGTCCCTCGCTTCGTTTAATAAAGCGCATTCCTCTCCTTTTTGATAAAAGTCTTTGGATCTCGAAATCTGCCCTGCATGCAGTCGATAGCCGACCAAAGGAAAAGGGGTTCGATACAGTCGGAACCCCGCGAGCGCCATTTGAATCCAAAGTAGGTATTCTTCGGGAACTATTTCCTCGTACAGTTTGCCTGGAGTTACCAGATCTCTCTTGAACGCGGATGTCGAGTGGACGAAAGGGTTTCTGTAAGACAGGACTGCCGGAGCCAAATCAGCAGACAGCCTTAGGGGGTATGTTAGGGCCATTGGCAGGCGATATGGCAGGTCGCCAAAAAGAAATGCTGCACCGAAAACTGCGTCATACTTGCGAAGCAGTCGGCGCGTCATTAGAAACCTCCAGGGAAGCGACACGTCGTCTGAATCAAGCACCGCGAAATGGCTTCCCTGGGCTTTCAGAGACAAAAAGTTTCTAGCGGCCGACCGACCAATTGAGACTTGCGAGCCGTGGACTTTTAGCCGTGGATCCCTGATTCTATTCAGGATTAGGTGTGTACCGTCATCGCACCCATCCAAAAAAACCAGTAGCTCATCGTCCTTATTGAGGTCTAGCAGCGTGCTTTTAACTGCCAGTCCTATGGTTGCCTGAGAGTTCTTTGCCGCCATTAGAACGGAAAAACTCAACGCCGATTTTTGTAGATTTTTCAAGCTATTTCCCTCTTCGTCGTGAGCCTATATCCTAGTCAATGTCCTTAAAAAGCCATGGCTCCGAACTTCCTGGAGAACAAAGGCCCTTGCGTTAGAGGGAAAATCAAATGGAAAATGTAGGTGCTTTTTTTACATCGTTTTTTCATAACAGGGTCTCTTTTGCGTCTGGTTCCGAAGGTCCTCAAGTTCATCTCCTAGGTGTCGTGCGTGTACTTATTTCCCTTAAATTGCGCCGCGGCTCTTGGCGCTCAAATACAGATGACGAAGAACCCGTCGCCCAGTTTCCTGAGCTACCTTGCGAATTTATTGGTACTCTAATCCAATCTTGCGCTGTCCTAAATTTCCTCTAAGGAGAAATCTCCTTATTTTTGACTTGGGATTTCTTGCAACAACAGGAATTTGCTGAGTGCTCCGTTCACAGATTCGAGCCTGCGTAGATTTGGGGCCTGTTGACTATGGGATTTAATAACTTGCCACCAATGTAAATCTAATTGTGAGGGTAAGTGTCTATTGCTAAGGGTCCGACTAGGCCTTGACTGTGTTGGGTTTGCGATTTCGAACGTCGCTATCTTCGCGGCCCTAGAGGCCTCAAAGGGGCCATTGTGTCGGGAGAGACACCGGAACTAGTTCTGGTGTCTCTCCCGACAATGGAACGCGAACCTGAATTGCGCCCTACGAAAGATCTTCGCCTGCAATCTTTGACAGACCGTAAAGATCTACAGCGTCTTTGGACTCATTCTCCTAGTAGTTGCCTTTGTCTCCCTTGAAAGCTCAATCAGTAGCTATTTGAACCCAGTTAAATCCCAGTTGGGTTTTGGCCTTTGAAATCTGATTGGGCAAGGCGGTGTTCAGTAGCCTAATGACTCGCTTGTCTTCCTTCTTATCTCCAGATGAGTTCTGCGGGAGCTATCCGATGTAGTTCACTAGCCAGTGAAGTGAACCCTAGAAAATGGAGTTCTAATCGGGAGCCAGGGACTGGCTGTCAATGGAATGACTCCGCCGCCCACTCAGGCTTTAAGCCAGTCTCTTTGCGGATACCTTCTTTGAACTCATCGTCAGTAAAGGAGAGCATGCCACAGTCGGTGTGGTGGATAAGAATTATCTCTTTGGTGCCAAGTAGTCGCTGGCTAATAGCCAGAGATCTGATCTCATCGGCTGTCACAACGCCTCCGGCGCTACGAATAACGTGAGATTGGCCCTCTTCAAGACCCAGCACGCCATAAACATTGATTCGTGCATCCATGCAAGCCAAGACCGCAATGTTCTTTGCAGGTGGCAGGGGTAGCGGACCATTGAAGGTTTTGGCATACTCCCTATTTTTTTCAATTAGATGGTCTGCGACAGACATTTAGTTCCTTATTGTTGTTTTGGATTTGGCGTGACCTAAGGGAAGCCTTTAGTAATGTTTGAAAGCTAAACACATCGCGAAACAACAAAGCCCATTGTTTCCCAAAGTTACTTTTGCTGTGGTCTCAGTGCCTCGTAGTTGGCAATAAAGTCATTGACTGTCATTGCCCCAATTGCCCGGCCAACAACATCAAGGGGCAGATCAGCCAAAGCCTTGAACCTGACACGCATCTTGCCAATGTCCAGTTTCTTGCCCGCTGCTAGGCACTCGGCTTCAAACTGATCGCGGATCTCATCAAAACCAGATATGGAGTTTAGGTAAAGCGAGAAATAGTGCTTTTGGGCAGCTAGTGCAGCAAACATCTATGGTTGTTTGTTGTAGGTAACAAGGTAGGTGGAAAATGGGAAAGCTGATCTCAAGAGTCCCGCCTTTTTCAAGCATGTCCACCAAATTTTCAAAGCCCTTGAGATGACCCTGTGGATCTATGGGACCCCCGTACTTGCCTAAACCAAAGTGTTCAATTGTGTGCAGGGAAGACAAGCTGTCTGAACGAATGTCTGACGGTTTCATTAAGTCACCCTGCAAGAAAGATATGTTGGGAACTTTTGACTTGACCACCCTAATGTCCATTATTTCGATTGGGCGAAAGGTGGCGACATGAGCCACGAAGCCGTCGATGCGAGATCCCACGTCCACGTGACGTCTTGACTGAGCTTCAAAAATTTTCTGGGCGACTACCAGATCCTGATGGAAATAGTGACCAGACATCACGCCCGCTGAGTCAGTAAAGTCCGTAAGGAATGGGTAATTTCTCAGAGGCAGTTCGTTAGTCTTCTTGAACTTTCTTTTGTCTACTAGGAACTTTAGAGATCCCCTTGCTCGAAAATTACGGAACGGATTTGACTAAACTCCTTTGATCATCCTAGCGTAGCATCGCGACTGCAACTTTTTCGACAAATATTTCTTGAGTATCCTTCTCAATCAATCCCCCACAGTTTTTGTAAGGTCAACCCACTTGAGGCGGAGAGGCCAACTGCACCAAGGAGAGTCTTTATTTCTGGGCCTCATAACAGCTCCGTGTTCCAAGAGTGCCAGCATTGCCATATTTCGCTCACCCCCTTTGACACGGGGTTATTCCTAAAACATCGAGCGTCATGAGGCTTGTTCGTAAACATTGAGAACTTTAACCTGTGACGTGTCATGGCTCCCACTACATTCGATTGCTTGGTCCTTGAAAAGCAAATCGAGCAGCTGGCTCCTTCTTCATTAATTCCGCGCATTTACAATTGAAACCGTTAGAGGAGGCACCGCGTCGAAAAGACGAGGACATTCGCTGGAGAAGGCCCTGACCTGCTTTCTTGGTCATGAGTTGTAATCGATTAGAAATAGCTGTGGATGACCCAGTCCGCAAATTAGGGCCTATTCGGCAACGCGAGCCAGCCTCCTGGCTTGGTTTCGGACATGCTAACCAGTCGGCCTATGTGTGTTGCATGCATTCTCGCCAATCAGCAAAATTCGAACGAGGGCCTACACTAAAGTGATTTTGTGCCGAACAAGGAGGCAAATGAGTTACTTATTCACGTCGGAGTCTGTGACCGAAGGCCATCCCGACAAGCTTTGCGACCAGATATCCGATGCAATCCTTGACGCTCTACTTGCGCAGGATAAAAATTCAAAGGTTGCCATTGAAACCCTTGCAACCACTGGCCTAATACACGTTGCTGGTGAGATTAGGACGGAGGGTTATGTTGAGATTCCTGAGCTTGTTAGGTCAGTAATTCGCGACATTGGCTACACTTCCAGCGAGATGGGGTTTGACGCAAATAGCTGCGGAGTTACCGTGTCAGTTGGGGCACAATCTCTCGAGATTGCCGGCGGCGTTGATAATTCTATAGAAGCCCGAGAGGGGAGTGCGGATCCTCTTGATCGACTAGGCGCAGGTGATCAGGGAATCATGTTTGGCTACGCTACTGATGAGACTCCTGAACTTATGCCAATGCCGATAGTGCTGGCCCATCGAATGGCAGAAAAGCTAACCGATGTTCGAAAAACTAATGTCGTTGATTTTCTTCGACCAGATGGTAAAACTCAAGTGACCTTGAGGTATGAAAACGATCGACCTGTCGGAGTTGAAGCTGTTGTGGTGTCAACCCAACACAAGCCTGGAGTCAGTCAAAATCAAATACGCGAAGCCGTTCTTGAAACAGTAGTTTTTCCAGTTCTAGAAAGCTATGGACTAGGAACAGACAAAGCCACCTTCTACATAAATCCATCGGGCAGCTTCATTTTGGGAGGGCCAGCTGGAGACGCAGGGCTAACTGGAAGAAAAATTATTGTTGATACTTATGGGGGTGCGGCTAGGCATGGCGGCGGTGCATTCAGTGGCAAAGACCCTTCTAAGGTCGACAGATCGGCAGCATATGCAATGCGATGGGTCGCAAAAAACCTTGTTGCGGCAGGGCTTGCAAAACGAGCCGAGCTTCAAGTCGCATATGCAATAGGAAAAGCTGAGCCAGTAAGCCTCAAGATAGAGACCTTTGGTACGAACACCGCTTCTAATGAAGAGATCCAAAAGTTTGTTCAAGCAAATTTCGACCTTCGACCTGCCGCGATAATCGAAAGACTTCAACTTCTGAAAACTAAGTATCGACCCCTTGCCGCATACGGGCATTTCGGCAGAAGTGCAGAGATTGCGAGCTGGGAAAAGGTCCTTTAGTTCGACTTGATCCCGAACCGGCAGTCCCGTCACCAATCTCCTGCTGATTCGGATCGGTGGTGAACTGAAACTTCAGCTCCAAATTGGCTGTTGAAGAGGGTTCGTTCGAAGCATGAAACTTCGAAGAAAAGCCGAGACCTAAGTAATTTCTCATCGCTCTCATGAGCTCAGCTGTGTTGTCATGATAAAACACAATGCTATTCGATCTGAAGAAGTGAGACGCTCAGATAACCCCAATAAGAGATGCCACAAAACGCCTCAAACCATTTTGTCGAAGCCTCAGCTGGAGAGTTTCTGGGATGAGGCTCCAAACAAAAACCAATATAGGCAGCAGGACATCTGTCCTGATGCTTGGCACAATACTTTTTGCCTCCAGTCTGTTCAAAATAGGGTCTTTAGTGTTTCTGGTTTCCCAGGTTCCTGGCTTATGCCTCACCCAGCTGTGAATCATGTTCAAGTTCAAGGTTCTAACAGCATGCTTCAGCGCTCTTGGGTAGAGGCTAAGCCTGAATCTCTCCTCAGTCAGCCCTGCCTGCCCTGAGGAGGCCCCAGCAGCTTTCCTGATGAGATGTTTTGACCAGTCCACGCCAAGTAGTTGTCCGAACTGGTGCCAAGCAGTTGGTCTTAGGTCAACCTCAATCAGGTAGTGGTAAGATTTACTCTCAACCCAGAACAAAGTGACATTAGCAAATGAGTGCAGATTCGCCTCATTTGCTAAAGCATCTAGCTCTGCCACAAAGTCAAGACTTGGTGGGTTGACACAGAGCCGGTCAGTTGAGGGGCCAAACTTGGAACTTGCCTGCAGGACCCTTGAGTAAGTCCAGTCAATCAGCTTGCCAGCAAAGAATTGAGCATCAAGGTGTATTTCAACCCCGGTTATCTTCTCCTGCACCAACACTGGCAACCAGCTTTGGACTATTTTCCCAAGGCTTCCCATGTGGTTTGCAGGGAAATGCCTAACCCGTGCGCCCCCGCCACCGTGATCTGCCTTGGCTATTGCTTCAGTGGGCCAGGAGGCCAGCAATAGCTCTAGCTCCTCTAGCGTGTTAGCTACTTCAAATCTAGGCGTCGTAAGACCCAAGTGATTTGCCGCATCTGACAGCGCAATCTTTGAACCTGCCAGTGCGAAGTAGTCCTTATTTCTAACTGGCATCACTCTTGATTTTGTCTGATCACTGAGACTTGAATTTCCAATTGCAATTCCTAGGACATCACTTGAGTAGATGTAGTAGTCGTAGTTTGAATCTTCTAGGAAGACAAGCAGCTCTTCATTGGCTCGCATGCTGTGATGATCCATGAGTTCTCCATTGCAACTAAAGAAGTTACTAATGAACTGGCTTTTGGCTAACCGGGAGTTTTCAAGATCAAAAACGTCAATATAAAGAGCGTCTGTGGCCAGAACCTCGGGGAGGCGATTTACTAGGTCACCACTGCCAATTATCAAACACCGAATGGTGCAGCTCCTTTACATGATCCCCAACCGAGTATTTTATCCGACACCTTTCCAGGCACTGGCAGTTAGAGATCTGTTTGTGAGAGGGGGGTTGTTAGAAAAGCCTGCCTTGAGTTTCTCGGGGGACTGTCTAAAGTGGCTTGATGTTAGAGGTCATAGAAAGTCAATGCAGTTTTCCGAACGTCTTCTGCATTGGCCTTGAGCTCTATGGTCTTGCGGTTTTCGTTAGCGTTTGCAGGATTCTCAGCTAATACCAACCCTTGTTGAATGGCAGTCTTTACTGCTTGAACAGTAATTTCTCTCACCGCAACCCCTGAATCCTTAAACCATTCATCACAGCAAGCAGTTGATGTCTGAACTGGGATGGCACCCATAGCCATGGCTTCAAGCATTGAGGCCCTGATGCCATCGCTTTCAGATAGACCAACATAAACCTTTGATTTAGCAAACAGCTCCAGCACCTGCTGATGACTGAGCGAGCCCTTGGCATGAGCGGTAATGTCGAGCCCAGTTTCCTTTGCCACCTTACTAGCGAGATTGATCACCGATCTGTTTGCTGAATAGACAACAAACTTATATTCCTTTAGTTCTTCTGCCAATCCTCTGACTGCCTCCAGTGACACCTTGGCTCTTCCCACCCAGCCGTGATAACCCTTTAGGGCTATGGTTTTGCGCTCATCTGGTGGTAGTAGTGGCATTGAGAGGTCAGCTTTTGAGAAACTACCGGCGTTTGGAATTACCGGCAGTGCTTCGCCCATGAAACCAAGCTCTCTTGCCAGAGCCACGTCCCTGTGGCACTCTGCCGAATAGGCATCTGCCAATTTCAGCAAAGTTTCTAATTTAGCCCTGTGCTTGGGGAACCTCTGAAACCAGAAGATGTCACTGCCCCAGTTGGTGGCAATAAAGCGGAGTCCCTCTGGCTTGTGTCCTGAAAGTGCCCTCAGGCTCACATAACCGGCATTCTGAAGCTCAAGTGCATGCAGGATGCCAGGGTTTTATGTCTCTTGATTGTCCAGCGAAGCAGGGCTCCTCTAAAGAAGTTGTTTGAGAACTTATCCAACACCCAGAGCGGCAGTCCAAACCATCTGCCCAGCGCGACAATTTTGTACTCGGCAATTGTGTTGCGAGCCAACAAGACTTTTAGTTGCGGGTGGATTCGTCGGTTTGGGGAGCTGGGGAACAGCAAAAAATCAATCTCTTGATCGTTGAATTGCTCAAGCCACCTTGCAGAGTGGATGCTGTCGAGCATGCAAGCTACCACTTCAATCTTTTTGGGACTCAATTAAGGCACCTCCGGTCACAATCCATTCAGTCTGTCAAGCTCCCAATGCGTCCCGCCGCTTCTCGATTGAGATGCTAGACGTGGAACTCTCGAGGGCCAGCTTATGTGCAAAAAAGCTGGAGCCAATGCTCTTCCCTACATCTTATTTGGTTCAGACAACACAACCGCGAATTAGAGTCCAAACTACAATGAGCGAGACGCTTAGGGAGATATCTATTCTCTTCGGAGTCTGTGCCCTAAGTCACTCCACACAAGCGGTGTGACCAAATATCAGACGTGGTCCTTGCCTTATTGTTTACGTAGGATAAGGAGTCAATGGTTGCTATCGAAGCTCTCACAACAACAGGTCTCAAACCATGTTGCCGTGGAGACCAGCAGAGTCGGGTGAGTGAGATTCCAGGGTTGTTCGTTCGGTAATTTCCGCCATTGGCTAACGGCCATCTATCCGAATGGGGCTTAATCCTCAGAGTTGTGGAATTACTCTGTCAACTTGGGCACAAGCTCTCGGAATTGGGTACAGAGTAGACATGGGTTTGAGGGTACCTTTGAACGTCTAGTTGCACTTCACTAGGGAATTGTGTTTGGTTACGCAAGCGATGGGACCTAAAACCTCCGCCAATCTCCATAGTACTGGCTCGTCGAATTTCAGAAAACTTCAAAAGAGTTTGGTGGGGGTGCGGTCGTTGATTTTTTTTAACCCGATGGGAAAATTGAAGCTGCCTTTCTCTATCGAAAAGAACGACATTTAGATATTAACGCCGAAGTGGCTTAGGCGAAACACCTCAAAATAGTGGAACCAATTAAAATTCTCTCCGAGAAGCCGTTCTTAAGAGGCACTTTCCCCCACTAGAAAGTTAGGGTTCAGCAAGTCACACACCGACCTCATTGGTAAGTTCATCACGTGTATTTATTCTCTAAGAACCGGCGGGCGACGCAGGAATAACTTGAAGAAAATCTTGTGTCGCTAATTGCGAAGGAGCGGCACGTCATGGCGAGGGAGCATTCAACGGTCAGGACTCTTTAAGATTCGACACATCTGCCGCATGAGCAATGCGAATGGTCGAGTGATGCATCGTTGCAGCTGGGCTTGAGGGAAAAGCGGAGCTTTGGTCGCTCAGGCAATTGGAAAAGCATAGTCAATCAACCTGACATCCTTAAGCCAACCGTTTGGCTCAAAACCAATTTGCTTCTCGAGCAGTAGACCCCAAATAGTGTTTAGAACTGCCTACTGGGTTATAGGGCCATAGAGCCCAATTCAAGAGAGCCCTCGAGCCTTCGTCAATTGCCATAAGTGGGACCGTAGCCCAGTGCGATGGCTGCAGCTGTAGCAGAGCACCTGAGATGAAAAAGACGATTGTGTAGTTGCCCATGGTTTTGTCCAACGCCACCACGGGCGATCCCGACTTCAAATTGTTCAAATCTTGGAACCAAAGATAGACTCAGCTGATGACACCTTGAAGTGTTCGCCTAATTCTATTTTGAAACGTTTAACAGCGGGAGGCAACAATGATCCGAGCGCGAAATACGACTCCTCTGTCTTTTGAAAACGTCCAAATAATTGGCATGGGCTTTGTAGGACTCACGCTGGCAGCTTTCTTAGCCAGGCGCTGCCACGTAATCGGTGTAGAAACAGCGAGGAGTGTCATGGAGGTTCTGAAGCAAGGCAAGTCCCACTTTTTTGAGGCGGGGCTCGACGAGACGATAGAAGAAATGACTCGCATGGGGTCTCTCGAGTTCTCCGAAGATACACGCTCAATGCCTAAAAAGTCTGTGTTCATCCTCACCCTTGGAACGCCACTCAAGAGCGGAGAGGTTGACCTCGAAGCCCTCACTCGCGCCTCGAGGCAGGTTGCAGCGGTAGCGAAAGATGACGATCTCGTTATTGTTAGGTCGACTGTATCGATTGGGTCCACTCGTCAAATTGTGGCGCGAGCCATCCTTGACGCCGGAAAGGCAACAGCGATCGCGATGTGCCCAGAGCGAACAATTGAAGGCAAGGCACTTCATGAATTAGAGACCCTACCTCAAATTGTCGGAGGGCTACGTCCTGCGGACACTCAACTTGCGTGCGATTTTTTTGCGGATCACGGCATTGAGACTGTTACCGTGTCCTCTCCTGAGACCGCCGAATTGGCCAAGTTGGCCAACAACACCTTTAGGGATTTGCAGTTTTCTTTTGCTAATGAATTAGCCGCTCTTTGTGATGCTGCTGGAATAAATGCCCGAGAAGCTATCGGTGCTGCCAATTACAAGTATCCACGGTCCACAATCGCTATGCCAGGGCTAACTGCGGGGCCATGCCTGGAAAAAGATCCTTGGATTCTTTACCAGGCAGGCCAAAATTTAGGCTTAGAAATGTCGATAACCCGCTCCTCGAGAATCACTAACGAATCCTCGCCGAGACTGGCGCTAGCGCAACTAATGAGACGCTATCCTCAGATTGTAAAGTCATCGACGGTGCTAGTCGCAGGTCTTGCGTTCAAGGGGGCCCCTGAGACGGACGACACCAGGGGTTCCTTAGCCTTCTCACTTATAAAGGAAGTAAAGAAGAATTTCCCTAAAGTTGAACTTTGGACCTTCGACCCATTCGTTAACGCTTCGAAATTGCCACCTGAATTAGTCGATCGTCATTTACAGACCTTGGACAACATAAACACGCGCTTCGACATCTTAATCGTTCAGCACAATGGGAGAAATTTGCTGGACGCGCTTCGGGCGCAGCCTCGTTACTTTGAAAGCTCAGTTGTTCTAGACTTCTGGGGTGACTTTGACTCGCAAATTCTAACAGCTAACCCAGAAAAAAAACTATTTGTTTTTGGAGGTGAAAAACAGTGATCAGGAACTCTAAAATCTTAATTACGGGAGCGGCAGGGTTTATAGGGTTTCACCTGTCCAAATTTCTTGCAAGCGAGCCCAGCAATATAGTTTGGATGCTTGATAACTTTGCAAGAGGCGAGAGAGATAAAGACCTTGAAGAGCTGCTTAGCTTTTCTAACGTAAAGTTTCTCGAGATTGATCTGTCTATAGACGAATTAGACTTACCCTCGGTGGATTATGTATTTCACCTTGCGTCCATCAATGGAACCGAGAATTTTTACAGCAGGCCATTTGAAGTGGTGGAAGCCGCCATCTTGCCAACCCTAAGGATCCTTCGCTTTTATAAGGGTTCTAATGTAGGGAGATTTCTTCTAACCAGCACGAGCGAGGTCTATGCCGGGGCTATTGAGACGGGCTTGTCACAGATTCCAACACCAGAGACCACGCCACTTGTGATAAACGATCCTAGAAACATGAGGTGGTCCTATGCAGCTGGCAAAATAGCCGCGGAAATGGCTACATTGGCCGCTGCTAAACAATACGGTCTTCCTGCAACTATCATCCGCTTTCACAACGTGTACGGACCTAGAATGGGAAACCAACACGTTATTCCCGAATTTATAGACCGGATAAAGAAATCGGATTTCAGGCTTTTTGGTGCCGAAAATACGCGCTCCTTTATTTACATCGCGGACGCCGTTGCCGCGACCGCAGCGGCCGCCACGACTGACACTCTAGGTGAAATCGTCCACATCGGAACGGAAGACGAGGTGACAATAGAGAAACTCGCCCAGGAAATTATGTTAATTTCGGGGATTGACGGATCGCTCCAGAAACACAAGGCTCCAGAAGGAAGCGTTTCCAGGAGATGTCCCGACACCACTGTTCTGAAGCAAGTGGTCGGTTTTTCGCCAAAGATTACGCTCCGTGAAGGCTTGACGTTGACAATTGCACACTATGCAATCACCAGCACCAAATCCGAAACTTAATGTCGCACTCTACCCAAGGGCAAATTTTCTTTCAACCATTCGAAAGTCTCGGCAGCCCCCTGTTCTAGAGATATTTTTGGTGACCACCCAAGAGACTTAATCCTCGACGAATCTTGCAGTTTTCGCGGCGCCCCAGCTGGCTTGGAAGGGTCGAAAGTCAATCTTCCCTTGAAGCCCGAGATCTTTAATAGCAATTCGGCCAGTCCTGCTATAGAGATCTCCTGTCCGGACGCAATATTGATGGGTTCTGGGCTGTGATACTGGCCCTCAACTAACTTTATCGCTGACGCCAAGTCATCAGCATGAGTAAATTCACGCATTGCACTCCCTGCCCCCCAAACTTCGACAGTTGATTCACCATTTCTGACTGCCTGCAAAAACTTGATCATCAATGCACCCATCACGTGGCTGCTTCCTGGCGAAAAGTTATCTCCGGGACCGTAAGTATTCGAGGGTATGACAGAAATCCAATCCCGTCCCTCCTGGGAGGAAAACGCCCGCACCATTTCCATTCCAAGAATCTTGGTAATAGCAAACGGCTTTACGTTGTGCTCGATGTCTCCAGATAGCAAATCAGCCTCTTTCAATGGTTGATCAGCGTTAATTGGGTAGACCGCAGCGGAAGAGAGAAAAATTAGCCTTTGCACATTTGCTTTACTGGCTGCGGACATCAGGTTGGTTTGCATCATGGAATTCTCGACCATTAGAGTCGCGGGCGTCTTTACGTTGGCACCGATGCCTCCAACACGGGCTGCTGCCATGATGACAACGTCAGGTCTAAGCTCTTCAAAAAAACTAACAACATGACCATAAGCTAGTAAATTCAGTGTTTTGGAGGTCGTTGATGACAGGTCCACCGAAGCATCCGACTTATATCGTCGAATAATTGAAGATCCGACAAGACCACTTTCGCCTGTGACGTGCACTCTTTTCATTCCTAAACCCTAGTGCGTTATTGGTTGTTTTCGATAAACGAGGAATGGAATCCGCTGCAGCAACAAATCGAACGGCTGGATGTAGCCTTATGGCGCTTGCGCATTGCCCTCCGGCGGCACCGCCTTCGATTTTGGTTATTCGCAAACGCCCTTTTTAGGAAAGTCGAAGCCTGCCATCCACGCCTCAATAAGGAATCGTAATTGGCATCATCCAAGACAAAATTCATAAACTTCTTTGCATAAACGCACGCAAACGGACCAGGAATAATTCTTCGAAACGTATTATGAGAGAGCGGTGACGGGCGAGGGCGTTTAGAGCGTTGGTATCCGAGCCAGGTAAAGAGAGGTCACCTTTGAGTTGTTGCATGAGGGTATTAGCCAAGTCGTCTCTTGCAGCGTTGAGAATAGGGCAGGCATCGGCTGTAGAGTAAAAATTCTCCAACTTGGTTACCTGCCTCTCATGAAATCGATAGGCCGCTAGTGGCCAGGCAGTGCGATGCAGACGGAGGCCATTCCGAGCCATTTGAATCCAAAGTAAATACTCTTCGGAGGCTATGTCTTGGTACAGCTCTCCTGGAATTATGGTATCTCTCTTAAGAGCAGATGTTGAATGAACAAAGGGGTTTCTATACGCCAATACCATCGGGGCTAAGTGCTCTGAGAGCGTGAAGGGGTATGTCATGGCAATTGGAATTCGATGTGGAAGATCTCCAAATAGAAATGCTGCCCCAAACACTGCGTCATATTTACTAAGCAACCTGCGAGTAATCGCAAGCCTCCAAGGAAGGCATACGTCATCTGAGTCAAGCACGGCAAAGTACGCACCCTTGCCGACGAGAGATAAAAAGTTTCTTGCGGCTGATCGCCCGACCGGAAACTGGGAGACGTGAACTTTCAGCCTCGCATCTTTGATTTTGTCAAGGACCAAAAAAGTGTCGTCCTCACATCCATCTAGAAAGACCAAGAGTTTGTCAACCTTGTTCATAGCGACCAGGGCACTCTTAACCGCCAGCCCTATTGTCTCCTGAGAGTTCCTGGCCGCCATTAGAATTGAAAAACTGGGTCGCAATTTCTTCCTTTTTATCAACACACTTGTATCGCTTTCCAAGCCATGCTTCCTTGAGTCTCTCTTGAATAAACTAATTCCGAAGGAACTTTTGGGTCTCGCTCGATTCCATTCTCTGTCCCATTGCAGATGGTTCGAAACTTCGGCCGACAACTGGGCGCTAGAATAGGGCAGATTTCACCCCAGCGCGGATATTCTCTATGTCGGTTTTTTTCTAAAACCATCTCCAAAATTTTTTGAAGAGCTGATTGCATGACTCATCAATAACTGGGACTGCGACATCACAATTTGACCGTAGATGTTGTGTCATTTTTTGGTTTATCGGGTATTCGCACCAGGGTCTCAGCAAGTGGGGGCGCAATAAATTTTGGGCAAAGCAAGCCTCTACTGCTTTCGATTGAGGCTGGATTAGGATCCCGGCGGTGTTTTTTGCATTTCGCGTCTTCGCTTCTATTCCATGCCGCCAGCCCTAAAAAAGTGAGAGCGATTATCGTGTTTAAGAATGTCTGATTAGCTATCCAAAAACAACAACTGGTCGCCCCACTTTGAGAGGCGCTCCCCTTGGTTACTTGACCACAACCGCTAAACCTCACCAGGTCAGAACCCAACATCAAGTACTCGAAGGCTTGAATGCAAACCTCATTGGGTCGATTTGGAAATTGTTCGGCCTTCGCAAGAAAAACGAAGGTCAGGCATCAGAAGCCTCAGGAAAAGAGATTCACTTGGCAAGTTCCCAACTTTTCCAGCAGCACGCTAGGACAAAGAAGTTGGAGTGAATCGCCGGACTTATTTTCCAAGGGGCTGAATCTATCCTTGCTGGGGCAAAAAAAATTGGCTTTCTAAACATGTGTCACGCGTTATTATGAAAAGGTCTTGGCCCTGTCTTCCAAGCAAGGAGTAACTTGAAGATTCTTTTTCTAAATCGCCATCCTTTTTCTAATTCAGTTGACTCGAGCTCCCTACCAGGAGTGGCAAAATCTCTGGGTCATGAGTTGGTTGATGACCTGGAAGAAGTACCTGATGTCGTGGTCTGTATTGATTGGACAAAACCCGCTTCGGCGATGCTTTCGCGAGCAGCGGCCGTGGGAATCCCAAGGTTTCTAGTGAAGTTGGAGCCGTCGGTTGTAATTCCAGAGTATCAGCGAGCAGAAATTGCTGCGCTATTCACAGGCGTAATGGACATGGGGCGGCCGTTTTCGAAGCCTGTTTATCCATACCCCCAAGAGTGGGATGCCGGATTCTTTGAATATCCCATTAGACGTGATCGGCTGGTAGCCGTAAGTGCCAATAAGTACTCATTTGTTCCAGGAGAGCTTTATTCCCTTCGCGCCGCCGCTTACGCGACGCTACCTTCGTTGGACGTTTATGGGAAAGGGTGGGACCGCCCTCTATGGGTAAACCTGTTGAGGCTGGTCAAGGAAGTGCAAATCGCCAGCGGCGGCGGGGTTCCTCTAACATATCGATGCGTAAAGAACATCTGGAGTAAGCCTCAAAACTATAAGGGGGTAAGTGAAATCAAGCTCGAAACTCTTTCTAGGTATAAATACTCACTTGTTATAGAGAACAGTGCTGAGTACATGTCAGAAAAGTTGATTGACAGCATCTTGGCAGGAGCGATGCCCGTCTACGTGGGCCCAGAAGTTGAGGCATTGGGTGTTCCTCGGAACCTGTTTTTCCCAGCTGCCCCAAACATCCAGGATATTGAAAGAGTAATTAGTGAAATAAAGTTAGAAGACTGGGAGAAGTGGCGGGACTCTGCAAGGGAGTGGATTTTGGACCCAGCTAACGAGAAAAGATGGGGAGTTAGAACCGTGAACATCAATATAATTAACGAAGTAGTTGCGAGTTTGGAGTAGCCCTTCACATTAACTGAAACTATTAGTGACGGTGCCCACCCACCAATTTTGTGGCGGTCGAAAGCGCAGTCAGCCCTTAGTTACAGTCCTCAAGTTAGCAATGACTTCAAGCTTTGAAGGGGGCACCTCAGTTGGGGAGCTGCTTTAGGGTCGAGAAATTTGCTCAAGTTTCCATTCACTTTTATTCCCAGAGTCAAACCACTCCTCAGTGATTGAGCGCTTGTTGAAGTGCTTCGACACCCTAGAGCTTCGCAACCCACCTGATTATTGGCCTAGAGCCGCCGCGCGAGATGAAATGTTTATGCCTCAATTGAGGATTTTGGTTTCGAAAGATAACCGTTCATAAGAGGCAAGGCAGCAATCATCAGATGGCAGGAAAGTCTGCGGACTGCAAAAGTGCGTTAAATGTGGTCTCGTTTTATGTCGTTGACGAAGCTCTAGGCCCTCGCGTGAAGCAACAACCTGGCCCCAGAGAGAGCTAACTCTTTAGCTCAGCTCCATAAGGCCCCTCCAGCTTTTATGCTTTTTTGCAGTGGCGAGGAGAACTTTGGTGATCCGAGTAGGAGAACTTAGAGGCTTATCCACTTCAGGCGTTGAACCCACCGGCAGGAGGCCAATGATTTTGATAGCGTGAAGTGGGTTCTCTGCATCCAACTCTTTAAGAATCATGAAACCACACTCGAGGGCCTCAGACCTTCATGCTGAATTCCTTAGCCTTATAGCGGCAAATCTGGCAATGGACGACTCCTCACTAATCGAACCAGAATCTGAACTGACCCACTAGGCATATAGTTGCAATTTGTTGCAATCCAAGCACTCAGAGGGTTCATGCAATGTGAGTCCCTCAAGGCTTGAGATATTCAAGGCCTCCAACCTGTCTCGAGTTCGTGGGTGAGTAGTTACTAAAACTAGAAGATTCTAATTTTCCCTCACGGCAACCAAACAATCAAGAACTTATTTCAGTCTTTCAGGCGGGTCCACATTCTCTTGTCAATGCAAAGAAACCAGGAAGTGGCCATTCGCAGTTAGGCCTAAATCTTCAACTGCTGTGGAGGCCGCGATTTTGCTGTAGACGTTCTCGCAGATTTCTCTGATTGGAGACCCGGTTTTCTGGATGGATTGGGGGGCACATCGGCTAGGAGTTTTAGGTGGGCCAAGATCGACCCTTTTCGAGCTATCGCAAAGTAGTCGGGTATTTGCAGTCGAGTGGAAATTCGCTGATTCACAGAAAGCCGGGATGCACTAAGGGTGCGCGAATCAGATCAAGTGCCAAAAATTTGCAAATACTGAACTTGAGAAAAGAGATGCGGTTGTGCGCACCTTGTCCTAACTCGAATGTAAAATAGCGAAGTCAGAGCACCACTTTTCGTAAGCTTCCGCCCCTACTTGACCATGCTCTTTTTGAATTATGCCGTGAAGGACAGCAAAGTCCCAATCACCAGCACGCCGAGGGGATCTAAGTCCACCCTCTAGCCAGGCGTTGCTCCAGGCTCGGTTGAATTTATCCCAATCTACATCGGTTCCCAGAGTGAGCGAAACGGATGAAAGATACGTTGTTTCAAAAAGTTTCTTGGAGCCAATTGCTAACTTTTGCTTTGGTTTCAGGTCATGCCGTAAAAGCCTTAGAGCTCGTCCTATCATAATGTTCTCATTGATCCGAGGGATGCGACCGCCCCACAGGTGGGACCAGTGTGATTTGAGAAATATTGCTCCGCACATGGGGTTTATTTGGGCAATCGATTGCCACTGCTGTCCAGTTGCCTGGGGCAATAGAGTCGACAGCAAACCATGAGCCTTTTGGATTATGAATCTATCGCTGGTTATAAAATCTAGGAAAAACCGTGTCGAAGAAAACGGTTTTTCGACACTGCGCTCCAAAATAGCTGGAAGATAGAATCCGAAATTTGGTTCGGGGCTCGGAAACAATCTAGCGCTTTGTAGCCGCGAAGCATCTTCAGTCAGAACCAGAGACCATGCCCCACTGGAAGACATAAAATGAGTGCAATCATCCAGATTCAGGGGTTCGCAAAGCCACTGGTCATCCTCTAGTACAAGCACGTATTTAGCTAGGCTCTGAGCCACGGCCCGCTGCCAGGCCTCAACATATGGAAGCGTCCCCAGTGTTCGATTATTTTCTTTCCAGGTGGCTCTTGTGCTGAAGTCCACATTTGGGTAGCGCCGCATCAACTCCCTAAGGAATCGGTGGTCAGTCCTATCGTCGACACAATAAATCTTGACAGGATTTTTTGAGACTAAAAACGTATCCAAGGAGTTAAGCAATCTATCGAGGGCCCACGGTCTTCTTGAGGACTTGATGATTACATCTATCGATGACATTGGCTAACTCCGCTCATTAGGGTCACAATCAAAACTTTATCCGACTTTTGGCAGATTTGAAGACACTGCCTATAGCTGTCATCGACGCCGAACAGCCAATGCAGATTGTCTACGAGACAACTCCTTGCCTCAATTCGACTTCCGAGCATGCGATGAAAATTACTTTGGCTTTGTGGTTAGTCAGCAGCCAGACTTTCAAAGATTGATCTGTCTATCAGAGAAAATTGTGGTGCCTCTCGCCTGAAAAGAGGAAGGAGTCTAGTTACTTCTTGTGTCTGCTCGACTTGGCCCTTATGGGTTTGCTGCCCGGATAACGAAAGATGCCCTCGCTATCGTTGCGGCTAACTCATCAGGGCACCCGATGACATCAGGAGACTACCCATTCACCACCGATCGCCGGTAACTGAGGACGACATCATGGCTGAAATGGACTGCAGCCTAGCTACCTTGTTTGGAGCGAAAACAAGAAAAGCACCGGTTAGCGGAGAAACCCAGTGTATCCGCTGTCCGGTGCCATTAGACCGCTCGGCCACACAAGACCACTTAGGGGTAACATTGAGGTTGAACTGGAACTCAAGAACGCAGGCCCTTAAGACTTGTAGGTGAAGATTCCTCCGCATTTTTTGATCCAAAGTAACATCCGAAGGGAAGCGAATTTGCCAATTTTAGTTGCGGGGGGTGGTGGGTTTATCGGCAGCCATGTCGCCAGGTCACTCCTTATCAAGGGACACGAAGTTATAACTGTTGGCAGGTCTAACCTGACTTTGAATCACTTGCCGAGTAATTCGCACACGCGCCACACTCACATAATTTCAGACATCAGCTCACCCTTACTTCTCAATGTCGATGCTATTTATAACTTTGCTTCCCCAGCATCTCCAATTCAGCACAAGAAAGACCCCCTCCAAACCATCCGAACAAACGTTATGGGCACGTGGAACCTTTTGAACCTCGCTGCTGATCTGCAAGTCCCATTCTTCCAAGCATCCACTGCAGAAATTTACGGAGCAACAGCATCGCCGCAGCCAGAAAGCTATTTAGGCAGCTCTGATACTTTTGGAGAGATGGCCAGCTATGTTGAGAGTAAAAGGCTAGCAGAGACCCTCTGTTCAGAATTCCATAGGGTGCACAAAGTTCCTATAAGAGTTGCAAGAATTTTCAGTACTTACGGACCCGGCATGGCCTGGGGCAATGGCCGTGTTATGACCAATTTCATCTCACAAGCTCTAAGTGGTAAGCCAATCACTATGTATGGCGACGGTCAGGATCAGAGGTCGTTCCTATTTATCGACGATTTAGTAACGGGAATCTCACGCATGATGGATTCCAAAGAATCGAAGGTTGGTCCCTTGAATTTAGGGAGCACTGAAGTAATAAGCCTTCGCAAATTAGCTGAAAAAATAATAAAAATGACAAATTCATCTTCGGAGTTGAAATTTTCTCCCGCCCCCAGCCTGTCGGCAAGAGCCTTGGTGCCTGATATCGAATTAGTCAAGGAATTACTGTCCTGGGAGCCTCGAGTTGACCTGGATAAAGGTTTAAGTCTCACAATTGAAAATTTCCTGAGCTCTCCTACTATTCAATAATTCTTGGGTGTTTTTTTGCTGAATCTAAGCCAATGCCGCAAAATTCCATCTAACTTGTCCTTAAACTCCGTAATTGAAAGCAGAAAAAAATACGAACAATTTCCGAGAAATTATTGACCTAGCACTCGTCCGTTAGCTCCTCTGGTCTCGCAACGGTTGAGGAGCATTCAACTTTTGTAAACAGATTGGTCTCATCCAATGGATTTAGGAGGGCGGAGGGCACTGTGGTCCCGCCAGGCTATCAGCCGAGCCTCCTGGGCAGGGAGGCTTAAGCCCTACGATGCTGGATTCGTCAAAACTGGATGCCAAATCACAAAATTAGACGCTTAACAATTAGTTGCTGCTTGCTGCAATCAAGGCACCCAAAGGTCTCTTCCAAGTAGGCCCAAGTCGGGATTTTCAGTCCAGGCTCAATCAGTTTCCTCTTCATAGGATGTGTCGATAGCAGAAAAGATAGTTGAGTCCTGGAATTCAGTCCCCCGAGTCGAGAAAACGCTTGCCAAATTGTAATTAATGTCAACTCTTTCTTGCCCGTACATGCTCTCCAAATAAAGAGACCACTTGACGGGCTCGAGGACTTCCAGGATTCTAGCTTTTCCACCCCATTTTTACTGTGTTTATAGATGTCAGAAATGGGCCAAACTGTTGAAACAATTCGCCTGGTATGCAGCCCTTCCTTGAGTAAATCCATCTGAGAGTATTCATTTTGTGGAAGATGAAGCTAGCCACCCGGTCCGCGATCATACAGCTGAGTTCCTGTGGGGCACTGCAATCTAAAGAACTGTTACCGGATTCCGGGTGGCACTCGGTATGTTTTGATTTTCTGCGCCTGCGAGCCGTCCGCGCAGCAAGAAATTAGCCTCGCGAGCTATTTTAAATCCAAAAAGAGTATCGATACCCGTTAAAATTCTCACTTGCGTTCGTCTTGACGACAAAAATTTTAAGACTACGGGAGAGAAATTATCAACTTCAATTCAATGTGGAACTAGCAGTGAACATCCTAAGATTTCTACTAGAGCGATTCCATGAACAATACTTTCGGCATCAACCCCGGTCATGAAGCACCTCAGGCACGTGGCACCTCCAGACCCACCCAACGCGAACCAAATTCACGAAAACGGACTCTTCCTATGGAATCATCATTATGGAATGGCCGAAGAGTTTGACCTGCTTAGAGATGCGGTATGGGAATATGTAGCAAACAGGCAATCAGCTTGATTAGGCTCTAAGGTTCTTCCAAGTCTTGTGTTTGGTCGCTGTGGAAAACAAGAACTTCATCACACGTTCAGAGAAATCTGCAGAATCGTAACCTTCAGGCATGAGGCCAATCGACTTACTCGCGAGTACAAGTTCAATCGAATTTATCAAATTACCAGAGTCTAAGCCTGTGATAATCATGGAACCTGTCTCCATGGCCTCGGGCCTCTCATTTGAGTCTCTGAGGCTAACTGCTTTGAATCCTGCAATTGAACATTCTTCGCTAATCGTGCCCGAATCCGAAATAACGCACCTGGCATGTAGCTGAAGTTTGTTGTAGTCAAGGTATCCGAATGGCTCATGGAATGTGATGCCCTCTAGCCCTGATCTATTCAAGGCTTCTAATCTGACTCTAGTTCGCGGGTGGGTCGACACCATTACCGGCATGTTCCACTTCTCACGAACTGCAACTAGGCAGTCAAGTACTTTTTCAAGCCTCTCAGGCAGATCTACGTTTTCCTGTCTATGGACCGAGGCGAGAAAGTATTCATTGGTAGAGAGCCCTAAGTCTTCGACTGCAGTGGATGACGCAATTTTATCTTTGTGATATTCGTATATTTCACGAATTGGGGAACCGGTTTTTTGGATAAACCTGGGGTGAATACCCTCGGCCAGAAGATTCCTCATCGAGTAGTCGTTGTATGGAAGATTGAAGCTAGCGACATGGTCAACCATCTTGCGGTTGAGCTCTTCTGGAACATTGTTGTCGAAAGAACGGTTGCCTGCCTCCATGTGGTAAACGGGAATGTGCATTCGTTCTGCCACGATGGCAGCAATCGAAGAGTTGGTATCACCAAGAATCATCACTGCATCGGGTTTTTCCTTTAGAAAAACCTCTTCAGATTTTTTTAGAACATCTCCCATGACCGAGCCCATTGACGAAGTATCAACGTTTAGAAAATAGTGAGGCTGTCGCAGTTCTAGGTCTTCAAAGAAAACTTCGTTGAGCTTTGGGTCGCTGTTTTGGCCAGTGTGGACGAGGATGTGGTGGGTGTATTCGTCTAGCTTGGGAATAAGCCTTGAAAGGCGAATGATTTCAGGTCTAGTTCCAACGATTGTGACAACTTTAAGTTTCTTCAAAGCCCTATCTCCTGTCGAAGCTCCGGGATAGTCAGGAGAAGCTGTTTGGTTGCTTCGACGTCCAGTCGCTCGGTGTTGTGGGACGTGTAGGACTCGAGGTCAGCAGGCCGTTTCTCGCCTTCTTCAAAGTAAACCGAATAGTTCAGGTCTCTGGAGTCAAGTGGCACTCGGAAGTAGCCACCCAGGTCCTCAGCCTTAGCGCGCTCCTCAGTTCCAAGAAGGGACTCATAAAGCTTCTCTCCATGACGAAAGCCAATCTGGCGAATTTCATGCGAGGAGTTGCCGAACAGTTCAATCAGAGCTTGAGCTAAGACTTCAATGGTTGAGGCCGGAGCCTTGCGAACAAATAGGTCTCCAGACTGAGCGTGCTCAAATGCGTATTCAACAAGATCAACAGACTCTGCCAATGACATTAGGAATCTGGTCATTGTCGGGTCAGTAATTGTGATGGGTTGGCCGGCCTTGATTTGCGAGATAAAAAGCGGAATCACGGAGCCACGCGAATACATGACATTTCCATAGCGGGTGACAGAGATGGTTGTGCCAGAGTCCGAGTAATCTCTTGCAAAGGCCTGAGCAGTTTTCTCCATCAGGGCTTTTGTCATCCCCATAGCGTTTATGGGGTAAACGGCCTTGTCGGTACTTAGGCAGACAACTCCCTTTACGCCATTCTCTATCGCCGACCTCAGCACATTGGCAGAGCCATTGATGTTTGTTTTTACCGCCTCTAGTGGGAAGAACTCAGCCGACGGCACCTGCTTCAAGGCCGCAGCGTGAAAAATCAGATCTGTCCCTCTGACGACTCGCTCGACAGATTCGGGGTCTCTAGTGTCACCCAAATAAAACCTGACCCTTGGGTCCGCAATTGCGTGACGCATAGCGTCTTGTTTTGCCTCGTCGCGGCTAAAGATGCGAACCTCTGCTGCATCCCGAACAAGTAAGTGCTTGGCCATAGTCGACCCAAACGAACCGGTTCCTCCGGTGATTGTTACAACTGAATCTTTGACGGCTCTATTTTTGCTCATTAGTAGAGCCTAGCTTTCTATCCGCAGCGATGAACTCTTGACAAAGCTCATCTATCGAAGGAACCGTCGAATACTCTGCAAGCTTCCATAAGGCCTCACTTGCTCTTTGGTCTTGTGTGACCAAAATTCGGTTTACGGAATTGGTCGCCTGCACAGGAGCGACTGCACTGGGCTTAAGCTCCAACGATTTAGCAAAGAGTTGCAGCAATTCAAATTTGCTCACAGCATCGCGGGGGAGCCAATGCTGAGTAACTGGAGTAGTCCAGTCATTCTTAAGTATGCCGCTTGATAGCCGGGCAAACGCGGTGGCGGACACCCCATTCCAGTGCTGGTTTACATACCCATTTACTGGTCCTTTTGAAGCGGCGGACTTAAACCAAGAGTAGATACCGGAACTAGTTCTAACGTCTCTCCCGACTATGGAACATCGAATCTGAATTGCGCCCTGCGAAAGATGTTCGCCAGCAATCTTTGACAAACCATAGAGATCTTCAGCATCCATTGCGTCACTTTCCGAATAGTTGCCATTATCTCCCTTAAAAACGCAATCGGTGGCTATCTGAATCCAGTTGAAGCCCAGTTGAGCTTTGGACCGGGAGAGCTGATCAGGCAGGTTGGTGTTGAGGAGAGTAGCCAGTCGCTTGTCTTCCTTCTTATCTCCATGTGACTTTTGCGGGATCCACCCGATGCAGTTCACTAGCCAGTCGCTTTCAGAGAGACCTAGTTTGCGGGCTACCTGCTGAAACTCCATTGATTCGACATCGAATGGAACCTCAGAGCTTCTGGAGATTGCAACAACTGGAATGCTGTTGACCTCCGCTATCCGTACGACTTCACTGCCCAACATTCCATTGGCACCAAGAACAATCAAGCGCTTCATGATTTAGCCCCCACCATCGAAAGCAGCTGAGTCTCAAAAGATTCCACTGCGAGCCCGGGCCCAAATAGCTCGGCTACTTTCGCAGCATTGTTCAAGCCCAACCGTTCAAGATTCGCTCCTCCGTGAGCCAACTTGAGGGCACTGGACGCAACGTCAGATGAGTCTTTTTCAAAAATTAAGCCCGGAAGGTCGCTACCAAAGGTCAGCTCTAAGCCTCTCAGTCTTGTACTCACGACAGGTAAACCCGAGGCCATGTATTGAAGAACCTTATTAGGCAAGGCGGTATTGGAAACCAATGATGGCCTTAGAGGGTTAATAGCCACATCGGCGATAGAGAGGTATCTGGGCAGGTCCAAGAAGCTAACTAAACCCGTGAACAAAACTTTGTCCTGAATACCGAGGTCATTCACGATGCCTTCCAGCTCTTGCGCCTGCTCACCGGCTCCAATTAGGACGAGGTAATCGTCATGGGCTGCTTCTTTGGCGAAACTGCGGATCACTTCCGGGAGGCCTGAGAAATAAAAAAAACTTCCCATATAGAGAATAACTTTGGCATCAACTGGGATACCGAGCTGAGCTCTTATAGACTCAGCCCCTTTTCGAACTGCCTTGAAATGTTCCAGATCTAGAGGTGGAAAACTTACACTAGTGTGCTCTTTTTTACCACCGTTTTGCAGCACATACTCGAGCATCGCTGCATTGTTAGCTGAAACCCAGTCTGCGTTTCGGTAGACGAATCTCTCAGCCATTGCGACTAGCGGTGAGAAAATCGATTTTCTAATTTTGTGGCTCACGTCTAGCGCTCGAAAAACGAATGGTATTCCTGATTTCTTACTAACACTGAGGGCCTGCCAGCCCGAGGTGGGAACGGCAAAACTCAGCACAACATCTGGCTTAAAGTCCTGCAGAATGTTTCTGAATTGATTTCTAAAGGTTAGAACAGTGAGGAGCCTACCAAGCAGTTTCCCCGAAAGAGTTTTAGGTGTGTAAAGGGTTAGCCCTGTGTCTCCAAGGACTCGTCCTGAGATTTGTTGCTTTAGGGGGGTATCTGCTAATTCGGCTCTGGATAAACCCTCCGGAAACTGCACGAAACCAACTTCGTGCCCCAACGCAGCCAGATGCTCCGGAAACTCGTGCATTTCAAAAATCGGCTTTGTCAGATAGTTCACCTCATGCAGAAACAAGATTCTCAAGGCAAGCCTCTACTTCAACTTACAGAGGATGCAGCCATAGCCGCTGATGAGTCCCAGGGGGCAGCGTGCCTTGCGTTAACCGAATACAAGTATTCATCACCCAAGATGGCTGGATTGACCATGCTGATCCGAGAAGAGATCCAATCCGCAACATTAGCAAAAGCAGAAATCAGTGCAAAGTTTCGCCAGTCCTTGAAAAAGGCTTTTGAGTTCTTCAATATAAACCTCGGTTATCGTTTCTGTCTTGGCACACGAGGCTCTGACTGAACGTCATAAGCCAAGAACGAAAGTAGCAGCTGAACTCCCAAAATCAAGGTAAGCGCCGAGAGCGTCACTTGACCGGCAGTTGTTGCCCGTCCAGCATCGGAGGCTTCGAAATAGCGAGCAAGACCAAACCAGGCACCAAAGATTGTTAGCCCCAGACCAACCGGCAATTCAAAGCTCGCAACCGACCACTCTCTTAAGTAGTACTTATAAAAAATTCGCTTCAGGAAGTTCACATTGTGTCTCCAAGGGAATTCGAAAATAACTTTTCGAATTTTTAAGTTGCTTTTTTCTTCTCCGTAAACCGAGACCATAGGGACATCCATCACCACGGCGTTCACGATGCTCAAACGAAAAAGAAGGTCTGATTCAAAAAAGTAGGTCTTGCGTAACTTGTCAAGCTGAATGGCCTCTAACGCTGACCGGTGAATTGCAGTGAAGCCATTGGTTGGATCCGTGACGTTCCAGTATCCGGAAGAGAGCTTGGACCAAAGCGACAAAACGGCATTGCCAAAGATTCTGGTTTTGGGCATCGAAAAAAGGTTCTCAAGAGAATCGAAACGATTGCCCTTCGCGTAGTCCGCATTTCCTTCAAGAACAGGCTTGGCAATCGTGAGAATGAGTCTCGGATCCATCTGTCCGTCGCCATCTACTTTTACCACTACGTCCATGCCATCGGCGAGGGCAGCTTTGTAACCAGTTACTACAGCCCCACCGACTCCTTGGTTGACTTCGTGAAAAAGAACCTTGACTCTTTTGTCTTTGGAATGCTTTTGGACAAACTTTCCTGAACCATCCGGGCAAGCATCATCGACAACGTAAATTCGTTCTACCTCGGGGCCAATTTTCGCAAGGACCTCAAGAATGTGGGCAGTCACCCGAAAAGAAGGCACCACTACGGCAATCGCCATCATGTCTCCCCGCTTTCAAGGCTCGTTCAACTCTACCGACTCATCAGCACCGCGATAATTATAGGTTGCTGATACGAAACTTTATTCTATTTTTTTGCCTAGGCTAAGAGTGATGAAAACAAGACTAAATTCAATGTCGCTTCGCGCGGTTGCGGGGGTCATTCCTCGCTCTGCCAAGAGGAGGATATATCGGTTCGCCGTCGCCAGAGTGCTTGCAAACATTCTAGATATCCTGGGCCTTGCGGGCATCGCCCTTTTGGCAACTTCGTTTGGGGCTTTCGCAACCACAGGTGGTTCCGCTGCTCCTTTAAATCTCCCTATTGCAGGTGAGGTTGTGATCGACGAAACTGCTGCAGTTATTATCTCCTTTTTGATTGCTGGCACGTTTTTGCTCAAATCGGCATTTTCAATTTTCTTGAACCTGAAGACCGCACTGTTTGTCGCATCACTCGAGGCAGACTTCTCTAAGACTCTGGCCCGGGATTACTTCAGTGGCGGCAGCGAGGGCGAGCAGGGTTTTTCTGACAGCTTGTCCGAATTTCAAAATATTTCGATGGCTTCAGTGACTGCGCTGTCATTCTTTGTTAACGCCCGAATCGCCGCGATTTCTGAAATTGCCCTGCTCATTGGCATGGTCGGATCATTTCTTCTAATCAATCCAATCGCGGCCGTAGCGATGTTCCTATACCTAGGGGGCGTGCTTTGGGCCCTTAGTCAATTTGTCACCAAGCGGATTCGAAGTAACGGTCAAAATCAGATGATGGGGTCGAAAATCTCGTTGACTTCAAGTCGGGACCTGTTTGGAGTGCGAAGAGAGGTGCGAGCTTCGGGCGTTCTTTATCCTTGGGTTTCAAAGTTTGCGGCCGGAAGATCGCAGTCGGCATCGAGTAACGCGGTAATTATGACCCTCAATGGCCTCCCGCGCTACGTCATCGAGACATCCCTCATCCTTGGAATATTTGCCTTTCTGGCCGGGATTGTTGTTTTTAGCGACCTCCCATCGCAAGCGGTGACAATCGGTGTTTTCATGGCTGGAGGCTTAAGGGTAG
>Ga0307934_1000220_pt1 | contig 45293 bp, 32 predicted proteins | sample OrgLakmetageno90_FD_201838 | JGI IMG/M metagenome (GOLD analysis project Ga0307934, IMG submission 201838) | Saline water microbial communities from Organic Lake, Antarctica - #90 | ecosystem: Environmental > Aquatic > Non-marine Saline and Alkaline > Saline | place: Antarctica: Organic Lake...
TTGATGACTTCGGCGGTGGCGTCAGTCTGTTGATGTGATGTGGGAGTGAGTTTTTTATTACGTTTCATAAGCGAAGTGGCAGTATTAGTGATCCGTCACCGTCTGCAACTCCTCCCATGTCATCTTAAAGACCTTCTTCGCGTAGCCTCGGTTCTCTGAACCGGGGTCGAAAAGATTGAACCCCGAAACAAAGTTTCGAGGCTACGGTCAAACCTAGTTATTAGCTTAAACCTTTTTTAGAGTGGTATAAGAAAAGGTATCTGAATCGTAATAAACACATAAATCAGCTTAATCGAACACATTATGTCACTACTGGAACTCGATGTGTCACGCTTTTCGCTCATAGCCGCTTGACCCAATAAAAAAACAATCGATTATTAAGACTTATACAAGTCTCCAAACTACCAAGAAACCAACCCTATATATTTTTACACTAAATCCATGAAACACAAAACCCTTACTCTCTCTGCCGTCTGCGCGATCAGTTTATTTGCTAACTCACAAGCACAGTCAGTATTTCCCTCCAATCTACAAGTAGGTGACACCTACCGCCTAATTTTTGTTACAGCTGATACGATCACTGCTGAGTCGTCTGTCCGAACCGAATACAATGATTTTGCCACGGCTCAAGCAGCTCCCCTCACTGCCCTGCTGGCTGCCGAGTCGGGTGTAACATTTAGTGGTGTGTGGAGACCAATTCTTGCATTCTCCGACGGTTCAGGAGGGCAGACATTCAATGCATTTAACACAGCCAGAATGAGTTCTGATGATCCGAACCCATCAGCAGGCTACTACAACTTGGAGGACGAATTCGTATTCCAAACCAATCAGTATCCCTTCAATATTGAAGCAGGCGGTTCCCCCGCGAACCCGTTATTGGCTCAAATTAACAGTGATCAAAATGGCAACGTGGATCTTGGTGGTCTAGTTTGGAGTGGTAGTAACGCCGGTGGTTTCGCCGGTGGCGCTGTCATGGGTAACGGTGGTAATGTCAATCGCGGCTCTACCGGAAATACAGCTCGCGCATGGATCAACTCGGGTAATGCAGACGCCACAACCGACGGTCGGATTTATGTTGTGAGCGATTTCATCACGGTTGTCCCAGAGCCATCTTCATACGCGCTTCTCGCAGGTATGCTAGCCCTCGGTAGCGCCATGATCCGCCGCCGCGCTCGCTAAGGGACTGCCCACATACAATTTCCCCCAAAAAGGCGTCCTGATAATGGACGCCTTTTTTTGGCTTCTAAAAACGAATAATTGAGCCATGATCCAAATTTCAGTGAATCTATGTAGGACGGGCTTCCCGAAGGGAGCGTGTGTTTAGAAGCTAGATAGCACCGGCTCTCCGCGAGAAGCCAGTCCGACAACACATCTGTGGTCTTTTTTGGGCCAGACTGCTTATGTTTACTCTCCCGATAAGGGCATGTGCGTCCACCTAATACCAACGCTTGTCTTTACGTGGTAATAAATATCCAGTAGTCGCTTGCGGTGGTAGCTACGCCTGCTCCCGCTGAGCGGGACGTCCGAGACAACACGAACGCTCGCTTGACTGAGCAGCCAGATTGCGGACGACACGGAGAGGCTGTCTCAAAACTGAGTCCATCTCGGTCTATGCCTGCGGATATGTGTATTTAAGTTAGGGCGCTTGTCCCACCAGGCATGAGCTGGTCGAATGCAAGCGCTTCAGTTAGGCTTAAGCGCGACCAAATCTCGACGAAAAGACGCTGAGGACAGCATCCCTCCCATGCTTTTCATTAGATTATACCAATGGCTTGTCTTAACTTGGTAAAAAATCCTGTAGTCCCTACCATTTTACCAGAAAAACTAAATCAATGGTATAAGGTCTGAATGCTGGGTGGTGATGAGAATGGTTGGCGAATGAAGTTTTGAAGGCAACGCTGGGTCCATGCCGCGTCGCGTGCGAACGGACGTTTCGGACTTCGGCGAGCTCAGTCGAGTCGCGAAACGTCCCTACCCTGAAACAACCTAAAGAACTCAAACGCTCGTGCGACAAACGCGCTTTACGCAATTTGCGTTAAAGCATAGCAGCGGCGATTGCCTCTAAGCGCCATTGAGCCAACCCTTGAGCGTCACAGGTAGGGCGGTTTCGCGGTTCGAAAAGCTCACCGCCCTGAGCGAGTCGAAGGGCCGAAACCGCCGTCTTCAGTTGCCATCTCAAGCAAACCGATGTCTGCCTAAATTCCTTAGGTTGGCGCACATGCGCTACGGGAGATCCTAAGAGAGCACAGCACTCAAGGGCATAATAAAGGTCACAGAGCTGCTAATTTGTATTTCATTCTCTGTGCGCTAATTCACGTCTTATCCGATCAAATACAAATCATTCATAAGCGCACATTAGCGGTTGCCAGCTCAGCTGGATCTTTGAACTCCAGAGACCTAGGTCAGGCCCGCAAACTTCGTAAGATCACTTCCCGCCATAAGCTTGACTTTCAATCTGCTCCCATTCCGGCGCTCCGGCCCAGTCAATTTGCCGAAGTCCGAGCCCTTCCCGGCTCTGCCACCCTTCCGGAGCGCCATTGATTTCAGTGTTTAGCAGGTAGGCGTAGTAAGCCGAAACACGCTCGCCCCCTTCCTCGATGAACCCAGTATTCAATGAGGCAGGTCCCGCCTCGATTTCGACCGAAAAGGTGACTTCCTTGGCTCCCGCAGGTACTTCCATTTCCATCCGGATGTCATTCAATTCCAAATACGCTTTGACCGCACTAAAGGCTCCTTCGGGTTCCGGATGATAATTGATCACAAAGTCCTGTTCCGCCGGCCAGCGACGGATCGAAATTTCGTAGCTGCCGTCCTCGACGAACTCAATCGACCAGGGCGCGTCGTGTCGCGGCGTCCCAGGGTAGATGTGATACTCCTGGTGCCAGGCCGGCAAAATGGCGCCCTCCGTGATGTGGTCGTGCGAGGTTAATCGAACCGGATTTGAGTGCGGCGAACCCACCTCGGGTCGGCTGAAGAGGTGGTGCTCTTGTGAAACATCAGCCCAGAATTTTTCGTATTCTGCAATGAGTGACTGTGCCATCTCGGGGTGCTGCGCCAAAATATTCTTCCTCTGCCCCGGGTCTGATTCCAAGTTGTAGAGTTCTTCCTTTTCCCCAGTCAGAGTATAGCGCCACATTCCCCGCATAACCGCTGTGCCCCGCCATTTTATGGGATCTTTGATCCGTTGGTTCTCCAGCACCAATGTTCGGTTCTCCAGATTGCTTTGCGGCTTCCCGTGAAGGACGTCTTTGAGCGAGGAACCATCAAAGGCGATCTCCGGTGCCTCAAGATCGAGTAAATCAATCAAAGTCGGCAGAATATCCATGTGTGCCGTGAGCAGGTCGATGTCTGTGCCACCTCCGATATCCCCTGCTGGCCAGCTCATAAACCAGGGGACGCGATGACCGCCGTCATACCTCGAGCCTTTACCACCGCGCATCCCCGCATTGTGGATCGGTGTCCCGGCGGAAGACCCGTTGTCGGTCGTAAAAACGAGGATTGTGTTCTCTTCAATACCCTCTTCCTTCAACAACTGGCGCAGTGCGGCAAAGTTATCGTCAATGTTGGTAATCATGCCGTAAAAGGATGCCATCTCTACCTTGGTGCGTTTTGCCCAGGTATTTTTTGGTGTCTCATAATCCTTCAACAAGGGATGGTTGATGTATTTTTCAAAGTATTCCTTCGGCGCGCGAAAGGGGCCGTGTGGTGCGTTCGTCGTAATATAGGCAAAGAAGGGTCGATCTTTATTTTCCCTGATGAACTTTTTGGCTTCTCCAAAGAAAACGTCGGTGCAGAAGCCCTCAGTTTGTTTCCATATCCCGTTAAAGCTGTAGATGTCGTCAAAATAATCATTTGACCAATAGTCAGGCGTTTGCCCGACACCACCTGCTCCATGGTAAACGGAGGTGGTGAAGCCTCGGTCTTCGGGACGAAAGGGATAGCTATCTCCTAGATGCCACTTACCGAACAAACCGGTGGCGTAGCCGTTGTCTTTGAGTACATCTGCCATGGTCACTTCCCGCGTCCGCAGCATACTGCGCCCTTGCACCGTGTGCCAGACCCCCACTCGACCCGAGTAGCGGCCCGTCATCAGTGCAGCGCGGGTCGGCGCACAGGTCGGATCGACATGGTAGTTGGTCAAACGAACACTCTCGCTGTGAAACTGATCCAGATTCGGGGTCTCGACAATCGGGTTGCCGTGAACGCCTAGATCGCCGTAGCCCTGGTCATCAGTGATCACGATGATGATATTCGGACGACTTTGCTGACTCAGCTCTGTAGCGTGCGTAGCCGTGAACGTCCCGACTAGGATTCCGGCAAGGGAAAATAATTGGATTAGGTTTTTCATTGGTTTGATTACACTCAAATTTTACAGGTTGAGGGAATTGTATTCGTTGTTGTATGACAGAAATCACATTGATAGTTCAAGCGAGTAGCCCATGCCGTCGCCCTTCAGTTTCGGCAGGGTAATCTCGAGGGCATCCTCGGTTTGCGTCCACTTGACCTTGTCTCCCTGACCCAAGACTCGAATCTTTGAAACAGGCATGTCTTTAAGCGCCTTGATCGAAATGGTGCGACCTTCCGGACGAACAATCGCAGAGACATAGAGCTTGTCGTCCTTGGTTGTGAACCAAAAGTCTTCGGCTGTCGCTGCCAGCTTGGCGCCCATTTTATCCCGGGCTTCAGTACCTGTCATCGCAATCTTAGTCGGGCCTTCGTGGGTGAGCGACCATGCCTCGCTGCCGTAGATGGCATCGCCGTTGACCTTCAGCCATTGGCCGACTGCCAGGAGGTTTTCAACAGATTGGGCGGGAATCACACCATTGCCGTCTGGGCCCACGTTGAGCAGGAAGTTGCCGCCTTTACTGACATTTTCCAACAGCCAGTAAAGGGTTTCTTCAGGCGACTTCCAATCATCGTCGTAAGACTTGTAGCCCCATGAATTATTAGTCGTGGCGATCCCTTCCCAAGTGCCCTCGATCGCTGCATCGGGAATCACATTGTCCCCCGGCGTCCCAATGTCGCCGAAACCGTTGCCGATCCGCTCATTAACGAGGGTCGAAGGGTCGGCTCCATAGATGGTGGTGTAGAATTGAAAACTATGAGCCGGCGAAATATAGAGCGGCGTATCCAACCAAATCTCGGTCAGCTCGTAATTAGCGACCAATTCGCTCACCTGAGGTAGCGCTTTATTATTAATATAGTCGTCGAAAGAGGTCGGCGAAGGATCAAAGTCATTAAGAAACCCTGTATTATCACGCTGTCCCGGTTTTCTATAATCTTTCATCCCAGCGTCACCACCATCCCGCCAGTCGAGAGCGTGCGAATAGTAAACCCCAAAGGCGATACCCCCTCGTTTGCAAGCCTCCTCCAGCTCGCGGATAATGTCGCGTCCAAAGGGTGTCGCATCGACCGCATTGAAATCATCGACCTCGGAATCAAAAAGCGCAAAGCCATCGTGGTGCTTGGAGGTAATCACCATATAGCGCATGCCAGCAGCCTTTGCGATGGCCACCCATTCATCCGCGTCGAAGCCCTCCGGATTGAAAGTATCCGTCAGCGTGGCATAATCATCGCGGGGAATCGCTTTCTTCCGCATGATCCATTCGCTGATATTCGGTCCCTTACCGCCCTCTTCCATTTTCTCGCCCTTCCAAATACCGCCGAGTTGGGAGTAAAGACCCCAATGAATGAACATGCCGTATTTGTTCTCGTTGAACTGCGCACGCGCTTGAACCTTCGGAGCCGACTGGTTGAGCGGCGTCCACGCCGCCGCATAATTTAGCATCTCAGGTGAACCGGGAACACCCGAACCAATGTTTCCATTCTCAAAAGTATTTTTTCTTGAAGCAGAGGCTACATTTAAAGCCCCGCTTAGAATAAAGATGCTCCCGGCGGCGAATATCAGCTTTGTATTGGATAATTTCATAGTTTTATTTGTCCGATTAAATGACTCAGAAAGGTTTGGTTAACTATTGGTTTCGAAGCAGTGGTTGAATCTGTTCGAGTTGTTTCCAGGGCTGGTTCCCTAGAGGATCGTTACGCCCGGTTTTACCGGTTACGCTGGATCCGGAGACGATATAGGTATCGAGCAAGGCGGCCAATTCGCTGACCACTTCAGGGTACTGCGCCTGAAGGTTCTTCGTCTCAGCAGGATCATCGGCCATATTGTAGAGTTGAATCGGAGGTAAGCCCTGTTTTAAGGCGGCTCCATGCGTCGGTGCGGTCCAGCCTCCGGATCCAGCCGAAAAGAGCAGTTTCCAATCACCACGCCGGATCGCAAACTGTCCGTTGACCGAATGATGCACGATCCCCTCCCGTGACGAAACAATCGGCTCGCCCCTCAGCGCGGATGCAAAGCTAACACTGTCTTCGCCGGCATCGCCGGGTAAGGTGGCTCCTGACAATTCGGCGGCGGTTGCCATTAAGTCGGTCAGGCAGATGATCGCGTCGCTACTTGAGCCGGGCTCGACCACCGCAGGCCAACGCACGATGAATGGCACCCGGTGCCCGCCGTCCCAAAGATCCGACTTTGCACCGCGGAATTGGCCGTTCGGAAAGTGCCCCTGCGCTTGCAAGTCCTCGATATCAGCAACCTTCGAGCAACCGTTATCACTGGTCACAATAATGATCGTGTTTTCAGCCAATCCGGCTGCATCCACAGCGTCGATGATCTGTCCGACTACCGCATCCGTATGCATTACAAAATCGGCATAAGCGCTCAATCCACTGCGACCTTTCCATTCATCGGTCGGCAAGATCGGCGTGTGCGGGGAGGTCAGCGGCACATAGAGAAAGAACGGCTGATCGGCAGTTTGCTTTTGGATGTATTTCACCGATTGATTGCCAATGATCGGCAATACATCGATTGCCTCGAAGTCGGCATGCGCAGGGCCTTCGCGATTGCGGTAGAAGTTTTTGATTGTGGTGCACTCGCCAACAAAGCGGTCGTTCTCAATGTAAATATACGGCGGCATATCAAGTGAGGCAGCGATGCCTTGCCAGGAGTCGAAACCCAGATCGACCGGGCCACCGATGATCCGTGCGTCCCAATCGACGCCGTCAATCGGAGACTTCATGCCTCGAGTGGGTTTGCCGTCCGGGGTGCGCAGCCCAAGGCCTAGGTGCCATTTACCGACCATGGCCGTGTTGTAGCCTTGCTCTTTGAGTAAACCGGCCACGGTCAAACGATCCTTTGCAATCAGCGGCTGGTCAAACCCCCAAAGCACGAAGCTCTTCAAGCGTGTGCGCCAGCTGTAGCGCCCGGTCAGGACACCATAGCGAGTGGGGGTGCAGACCGAAGAGCCTGTGTGCGCATCGGTGAAGACCATACCCTTCGCAGCCAGCCTATCCATCTCTGGCGTGGCGATTTTTCCCCGCTCAGGATTGAGCACTTGCACATCGCCGTAGCCGAGATCGTCGGCCAGAATATAAATTATATTTGGCTTAGACCCTACGACTTCGCCATAAACGGAAAGAATCCCCGATCCGGCGAAACAGGATACGACTAGTAGCCATAATTTGAATAAATTTTGCATATGATTTTCGGCTAGTTGTTATTGTGTTTCACACCCGTGGTTTTTGACCAGTGGTATTGACCGGTCGCTTTTGGATCGATTTCGATTGGTGCATCGTATTCCAGCACGATCACTGTGTTCCGTGTATCCGGAGCTTCTTCCGGCAGACCGGCGATGCGGGTGACGTGACTCTCGTAATCATACTCAAGCGTAAGTTCCCTGCCCTTTGGGTCGGCCAGAAAGGTGGCCTTGACCGGCTTGCCTGCGATGCCATTGAATTTAACTTCGGGGCTCCAATTCATCACGTGCAGATAGAGCATTTGGTCTTTCTGAGTCATGGCACCCCAAGGAAAATCAAAATCGACCGGTGCGTAAGTGGTGCCATAGATGGAGTCTCCGTTCAGAGCCATCCATTCGCCGATTTCCTGGATCCGCTCAATCTCTTCGGAGACCAGCGTGCCTTCGGGCGTCGGCCCCACATTAAGCAGGAAGTTCACCCCCCGGGCAGCGCTTAGGGTCATCCGCTCGATAATGTCTTTCGTACTCTTCCAATTAGCGTCATCCTGATCAAAGCCCCAGTTGTCGCGCATCGTCATGCAGGTTTCGGCATCCTCCAGGAATCGGCTCGAGGCGATCGTCCGGTCGGGAAGCGATATGAAGTCGGTATACTTTTGTTCTTCTTTCGGCACACTACGGCTGTAGAGGCGCCCGCAGATTACTGCGTTGGGCTGTAGCTCACGCACGCGCGCCCCCTGGGCATTGGCTTCGATTACATTGTTACCGCCCACGTCAAACCAGAGCACAGCGATCTCGCCATAATTTGTGAGCAGTTCTCCGAGCTGCGTTTTCACGAGCTCCAGATAAGCTTCGTTGCTTAGAGTTCCTGGACGGCCCTGACCTCTGCGGTGATACCAGTCCTTGAACTGGGAATAATAAACACCGAATTTCATATCCTGCCGGGCACATTCATCGGCCAGCTCTTTGATAATGTCCCGGTTGAAAGGCGTAGCGTCCATGACGTCATAATCACTGGCCTCCGTGTCAAAGAGAGCGAAGCCATCGTGGTGCTTCGAGGTGATGACGATGTATTTCATCCCGGATGCTTTGGCCAGCGAGACCCATTCCGCTGCGTCAAAATCGGTCGGGTTGAATTGTGGCGCGAAGGTTTCCCGGTAGACCTCTTTCGGGATTTTGGCACTATTCATAAGCCACTCCGCACTGGCCCCACCCGTCTCTTTGCCATAGTCTTTACCCCTCCATTCGCCGCCGGGAATCGAGTAGAGACCCCAGTGGATAAACATGCCATAGCGCGCATCACGCCACCACTCCAAGTGGCTGTCGTCCACTTGGTCGGAGTGGGCGGATGGTGCCCATACGGCGAAGGATGTCAGAAGGAAGATCAGGTTACTTAATTTCATTTACTTCGTCTTCTCTATAATGCCGGGGGTGGTCGCAATATTGGGGATACGCTTGGCAATCGGCTGCGCTTTAATTAGCTCCGCGGTTTCCAATAATAAAGCGACTGCCTCTGGCTGAATTTCACCATTCCCATCCGGACCGACATTGAGCAGGAGGTTACCGCCCTTCTCGTTGATATCTTTGAGTTTATCGTAGATAGTCTGAGCGCTCTTCCAGTTGTGGTCGTGCGTTTTATAGCCCCAGGATTTGTTCATGGTGTAGCAGCCCTCCCAATGATTCGGAAACGCTTCCTCAAAGTGACTCTGCTCTTGAGTGACGTAATCCAATTGAAAACGGCTCCGCTTGGCCACGCGGTTGTTAACGATAATGTCGGGATCGGCCTCGCGGATGGTGTTGTAAAGGTCAATACCATCTTCTAACTCCCACCAAGTCACCCAGTCGCCGTCAAACCAGAGCAGATCCGGGTCATAGTTTTGAATCAGTTCTTTTATCTGATTGGTCTGGTAGGCGATGTATTCCTGTTTCCGGCCTTTTTCAAATAAAGTCTGTCCCCATCGCTGCATCGGCCGCTTCCCAGTCAAAGAAGGATTCTGCGCCGGATGGTTCCAATCGATGATGCTGTAATAGATGCCAAACTTAATCCCATACTTTTTGCAGGCCTCACTTAATTCCGCGAGCAGGTCGCGCCCCTTTAAGGCGCTCCCGGCGATATCGAAGTCAGTATATTCACTGTCCCAGAGGCAAAAACCTTCGTGGTGCTTTGAGGTAATGACCAGATAGGTCATCCCTGCCTCTTTCGCGGTGCGGGCGATAAAGTCGGCATCAAATCCGGCTGGGTTAAAGTCGTTAATAATTTCAGCGTATTCCTCACGCGGGATGCTGCGGCTGGCCTGGATCCATTCGGAATACCACTCGACCTGCTCGCCCTTCCACTCTCCACCAAGATGGGAATAGAGGCCGAAGTGAATAAACATACCATACTGAGCATTAACAAACCAATCCATCCGGCTATTGTAGGCCTCGAGGCTTTCTTCTTTGAGGTTAGTTGCATAGGTAGCAGTGACGCCGAGAAGCAACCAACTGCTGAAGATCAGAGTAGTGAGTTTTTTTACAGGGTTCATGTCGTTTAAGCTATTTAAGAGGGTTAAATTTGTTATCAGTTTTGAAGGATGGATTTGATCGATTCGAGTTGAGTCCAACGCTGCTTCTCCAACGGATCGTTACTTCCGGTTTTGCCTTTCACGCTGACACCCGACTCAATATAGGTATTCAATAAAGCGGCTAAAGTATGAACGCCTTCGGGATACTGCGCTTGTAGGTTATTTGTCTCGGAGGGGTCTTCGGCCAAATTGTAGAGCTGGACCTCTGGCAGGCCTTGCTCAGCGGCCTCTTGGTCGGTTGGCGAGGTCCAGCCACTGGATCCAGGCGTAAGAATCAGTTTCCAATCGCCGCGTCGGATGGCAAAGTGACCGCTGACCGAATGGTGCACAATGCCCTCGCGCTTAGAAAGATCGATCGGGCCTCCATTCAGGGCTGGAAGAAAAGACAGGCTGTCTTCCGCTGCATCAGACGGGATCTCGACTCCCGTGAGCTCGGCTGCCATAGCCATGAAGTCAGTTAGACCGATCAAGGCGTCACTGTGCGTTCCTGCCTGGATTCCCTCGGGCCATTGCATGATGAATGGTACACGGTGGCCCCCTTCCCAATTATCAGACTTCGATCCGCGAAAGATGAGGCTGGGATGGTGCGCGGTAGATTCCGGTGTCTGTGGCGAAAGTTTCATCTTATCCTCCGCAAAGCGAAGCGCTGCTTTGGAACAGCCATTGTCGGCGGAAAATATAACCAGCGTATTCTCTAGAATACCCTTCTGCTCCAACGCGGCTATGACCTGCCCCACCATCCAGTCAACTTCCATGCAAAAATCACCATAAGCACCTAAATCGCTTTGACCTTGGAACTCCTTCGAAGGCACTACCGGCGTGTGCGGTGCAGTCAGGGGCATGTAAATAAAGAAGGGTTGATCCCCCGCATGCGTCTCTATGTATTCCACCGTTCGGGTGGTAAACTCACCCATCACATCAATCGCCTCAAAATCAGGATGTGCCGGCCCCTTGCGAAAAAACGCCTTGGTTGCGGTCGGTAATCCAATCACAGCTTCGTTTTCGATGTAGATGTAAGGGGGCATGTCGAGCGATGCAGACATACCGTAAAAGTAATCAAAGCCGTTCGCGTTCGGTCCGTTCTTAATCGGCTGTGTCCACTCAATATTGTCGGGGATCGTGTGACGCCCTTTCTTAGGTGCCGGCTCCCCGCCGGTGAAGGCAAAATCCATCCCGAGGTGCCATTTGCCAATTAAAGCCGTATCATAGCCTGCCTCCTTAAAGACATCCGCCACCGTCATTCGATCCGGATCAATTAAGTGCGGCGACACGCCCGCAAGCACTCCCGACTTCATATGCGTTCTCCAGGCATAACGGCCAGTCAAAAGACTGTAACGGCTCGGCGTGCAGACTGAAGACGAGGTATGCGCGTCCGAAAAATACATGCCTTCGTCGATCATACGATCTAGATGCGGCGTCTGGATATGGGATTTCGGATTGAGCCCGCTGACATCGCCGTATCCCATATCATCGGCAAAAATGAAGACCACGTTTGGCCTGCCCTGAGCTTGTCGAACGGGCCTGTCCTGAGCTGATCGAAGGGGCTGATTGGCAGCCATCAACAACGAACCGAAAATTAGCGCTAAGGAGGAAAAGGTATTTAACTGCTTCATGGAATTATCCTATTTTTTAATCACTAAATGATACGACAACGGCATCGAGGATTGGTTTCGCACCGTTTGACGTCGTTTCAGTGACCTTCACTTCAAATTGAAATCCATAGCCAAGAGGCAAGCTGGACAGATCGAGGCTTGCCGGTGTTGCGCTTATCTGTTTGGCAAATCCTTCGACCAAATCGTAGCGCTCGGAGATGGACTGCCACGCCGTCCATTCATCAATGGCACCATCCTGCTTCGTATCGACCCCGGCACGCACTTCGACCGTATCGACCCAAGGCCCGGGACTGACAAAATCCTGATCCGTCTGAGTCACTAAGTAAAATTGCCCTTCCGCAAATCCGATATCCGGATCCGGATGCCCGGTCTTTCCGAAGTCGCCGACAAGCGTAAACTCTTTGTCGAGGCTGTTGGAAGTAAACTTGGCAATGCTCATGTTGGCCTGCGCCTCCTTATGCGAGTTACCCGCTCCCTTGGAATGCTCCGCATGATCGTAATCTCCGAAAAGATAAAATTGCGCACCGACTTGGATCATGCACCAGTCGCCGAAGGCATCCTGAACCGGAAGGTGCTCTTCGTATTCGGCAAGATTCGTATCCCAGTCGGGATGCGCCTGCCAGTGCGGATGCGGGTGGGTTTTCATCACACCCGTTGGCGTGGTGCGTAAATCAACGGCTGGCGGCAGAATCTGAAAATCACCCAGGCCGTCCGCACTGACGGCGTGACCCGCCAGCGGCGAGTCCCAGGCGTGGATCTTGGCATTAATCGGCGACCAGTCCTCATAAATCACATGAAACCGACCATCGCTGGCTCGGAAAAAGGTGCAGTCGGAACCATTGGACGGGTCCTTGAAGGCCATCCCCATGTTCTTGCCGGGCAGTCCGTCGGTTAGGTCCTCATCAATATACAGATGCGGGTCTTGATCGTTAGGATAATCATAATAAAGGTAAGTTTTCCCATCGACATACTCAGCCGTGGTTACCCACTTTGAAAATCTTTCGGTGACCGGCCCGTGATGCACCCAGTTGACCATATCCCGGCTCTGCCAAGCATGGTAGCCACCAAGCGTGGGCTTCAACCCTCCGGGCGCGTCGTATTGATCTTTAAAAGGCGAAGTCAGCAGCGGCAGGTCGAAGCCGTCCAATTCAGCCGCTTCCCCAATGAAGCCCTCTCGTTGTTGCTTCTTACCGTAAAGACCGAACATCCAATAGTCTTTCGGACCCTTGCTCAGAAAGACCGGAGCATCCGCTAGATTGACCGGGCCAACCGGCTTGACCGAGGTCCAGTTTTGCCAATCGGAAGACTGCGCGACGATCAGCGACTGCATAGAGCGCTTAGTCGGGAATTGCTTCATCACGCTTTGCAATATTGCTTCCGAGGCAGTCGGCATGGCGCGACCCTCCTTAATTTCGAAATCGGAATGCGAGGCGACATTCGCCATCCAGTCAGCCTGTGATTCAATGGTCCAATCTCCACCGTAGACGATGGACGCGGCGATAGTCGCTAGAGCGAGTGTGGAGAGTCTTTTCATAAGCTTAGGGCAGAAGGATAAAGTCTAGGTAGGCCAAGCTAGCGCCTTCGTTATAATTCAAAGTTAACAAATTCAAACCTGCGTTAGGTAATTCGACCACCCCCACTACGGCTTTGTTCCAATGATGCCAGTAGCCAGTATTGACCGGAAGAACTAGAGCGGATACAAAAGTGCCGTTGAGCCAAAGCTCCGAGCCGTTGTCCTTGTTACCGTAAAGCGCGACGATTCGGTATTTACCCGGCACTTTCACATCGATGGTGTAGTTCGTCCATTCGCCATCGGCCTGCCAGCCGATATAGTTCTGATTCACACCAGGCATAACGAGATTCGCATCCTCAAAATCAACCCAGTGTTTGGTAAAGGTGATGTCGACACCTTCATCCGCACGGAAAAACTTAATCGTGTCAGCAACACCGACCGCTTTTTCCTGCTGCTTCGGTCGGTGATTAAACTCAGCACCCAAGTTCACCGCCTCGGTATCATGGTAGGCCACACCCTCGCCTCCTTCGTCGAACAAAGTCAGTTCAACACGACCTGGGATGACCTGCGCTTTTCCACCATAAGGCGTCCCGGCATACGACTCCGGCAGCTGTGCCGTGGCGGGGCACAGCACCGCTAAAAACGCCACGGCAGAAATGAAATGAAAGGGAGGCTGCATCGCTTTAATCAGTAGTAAATTCCCCAAAGGTGCCGGGTGCGGTCGAGAGATGTTTACTCAGTTCTGCTTTTATATCCGCTAGCACCTCTTTGAAGCGGGGATCTCCGGCCAGGTTGTTCTGCTCGGTCGGATCGGCTTCCAGATGATAGAGTTGATCTTCGTCGTAATAATGTGGATACGCCCGCTCGACGCGTTTGATCATATCGTAGTAGCGCTCGGCAGGACTTTCTCCACCCAGCCGCCCCATGTGCCCGAACCGTGAGCGAATGCCGTCCTCAGTGAGATCACAGATACCCAAATCGACGGCGCTCTGCGTATACCGCAGCGCGATGTACTTCCAATTCCCTTTGCGCACGCCACGGGAAAAGCCCAATTCCATGTAAACAGAGTCCCTGACGGATTCTGTCTCGCCTTCCAATAACGGCAGGAGACTGACACCGTCGACCTCGTAGGGGAGTTCGACGCCCGCCAGATCCGCGATGGTCGGCGCAAAGTCGATATTAGAAACAAAGGCATCCGTTTCAGCGCCAATCGGGAAACGATCACTCTTCCAAATCACACTGGGAGACACCGCGCCCGACTCGTAGATCGTGCTTTTCCCCGCTTGCCCATGGTCATTGAAAAAGAAGATGATCGTATTATCGAGTTGGCCGTTGGCCTCCAGCTTATCGAGCATGACACCGAGCGTATCATCGATCGCCACCATCATGGCCCGGCGATCTTCACAAAGCATGCCATGTGCGCAGAGCGGACAGATACCGTTGCCTGTGATCGTCCGCTCAATCACGAGCGGAATGCCGGCCGCAGCCAAGCGCTCAGGGATTTTAGCTAGATCAGGCAAGACGCGCACAGGCTCGTCCAGCATCCCCATCGGCGTGATCCTGGCGTCAGCATTCCAGGAACGTGAGCCGGCATGCGGTTCATGCGGGAGGGTCGGCGCCACATAAACGTAGAACGGCTTATCGACAGACGCGGCATGATCGAGAAAATCCAAGGCACCCTTCGCGATCCAATCCATATTATGGGAACGCAAGGCCTCGACCTCATGCTGCCGCACATCGCCATGGTAATAGAGACTGTTCACTTCATCAAAACCGACATCTTTAAGCACCTCGACTTCGAGCTGATAGTTTTTAAGCAGAGCCGCTTTCACCTCGGGATCGGATGGATCGCTGTCGCCCGCCAAATCGATTTTCTCCGTGAACCGATTTCGAACAAAGTGCGCCTTGCCAACCATGCCTGTCGTATAACCGGCAGCCTGTAAGGTGCGTGCAATATTGCCATCGTCCTTATTCATGACCGCATTATAGGTCACGAAAGGGAAGCCGATCGTCCGGCTAATCCGGTCGTTCTGGCAGGTTTTCGCGGCGTGTCCATACAGCCCAGTCAAACTGCTGTAGCGACTGGGGGAGCAAATCGTCGTCGGGATATATTGGTTATGGAAAATCGTCCCTTCTTCCGCCAGTCGAGCCAGATTGGGCGTCAGATTGTTACCCACCCCCTCATCCGTAAAAGTATAGAGATCCATATCCATATCATCGGTAATAAAAAAGATGATATTGGGCTGGGTTGCCGCGCTCAGAAGCGTCGACAACAACGAAACCAAAACAATCAAGGTTCCTTTGAGAAAAAACTGTGCCGTGGTTTTCATTTTAATTATGGGGGATGAGTTTATGAAGCTGTTTCGCCAGCTTCGGCACGATTCGGGCGAAGGCTTCGTCGTTCACGACGTTGGCCTTCTCCAAATAGCCGAGTTCGGCAGTGTTGCGGTGATCATACAATTCAGCGGCTAGAAATGCTTCGGTGTCTACATCGCGCCATTCCGTGTAACGAAATTCGTCTGTTCGGATGGTACGTCCGATTCGTGGACCCCGGACGACCTCGCTACCGGCCGCCTCCCGATGCGATGCTGCGGGGTCATCCAGTAAACGGGCAAAGCTTTTGCCCTCCAAATGCTCGGGCAGCTCCAGTCCGGCTAATTCAGCCAGAGTGGGATACAAATCCAGAAACTCGGTTACCTGCTGCGTGCCCTTCCCGGCCTCCCCCATGCCTGGCACATGCACCAGCAAGGGCGTGCGGGTCGAGATTTCAAAGTTCGTATTTTTATTTCCCCAGGAATTGTATTCGCCCACCTGATACCCGTGGTCGCCTAAAAAAACCACAATTGTATTGTCGGCATGTCCCGATGCTTCCAAGGCCTTCAAAACCCGCCCAACGCAGGCATCGACATAACTGATTGAGGCCAGATAGCCTTGAAGGTAGCGGCGTTTAAACGACTCTTCCAGCCCCTTGAAAGGCGGCATATTGTGGTAATTCTGCAACATGCCGGCGAAAACAGACCACTTAGGTGCGTCTTGGGGGCGTTGCTGAAAATCCGGCATTTGCAAAGCCTCCGGATCATAGAGATCCCAATACTTTTTTGGCGCATTGAACGGCAAGTGCGGACGCAAAAACCCGACCGCGAGGAAAAAGGGCTGCTCACGGCCTTTTTGTGCCTCTAGATAGCCCTCCACCATCGATGTGGTGTTGCCATCCTGCAACAGATCATCATGGACGTCACTATCGTCCCAGGTCTCCGCCCGCGGCCAATCATGCGGATGTTCAAAGGTCTCACCGGCCGCCCGCGCCTCTTCGATCAATCGGTTGCGCACCGCGTTTCGCTCGGGTCCCCAGACCGGAACATTCGGCCATTGCGCCGGTGCACTCCACGACTCCGGATCATCTTCACTGCCCAGCATGGACTCGTCGTAAATGTGGTAAATCTTACCAAAAGCCCGCGACTCGTAGCCGTTGTTTTTAAAATGCTGCGGCAGCGTGACAATATCGGGAATCGCCTCGCGCAGATGCACCCCAAACCCGCGCAAACCGCTCGTATTCGGGCGCAAGCCACTGAGCATCGAATTCCGCGAAGGACTGCACATCGCTTGTTGCACATAGGCATTATCAAAGCGCAGCGCAGTTTCAGCAAAGGCATCGATATGGGGCGACTTTACTTGAGTATCTCCGTAGCAGCCGAGCTGGGGACGCAGGTCATCGGCCACAATCCAGATCACATTCATCGGCTTGGCCGACAGAGTGGCCGCACCCGCGGCGATCGCCAAGCCGATTCCTTTAATTGTTTTTCTATTCATGGGTATTTCGTATTTAAACTCTGATTACTTTTGTTGCAGTTCAATAAACTGCTCCGTCATCTCAGTCCGGAAACTCTGCATGAAAGGCGCTTTCATTCGGACGTGTGCGATGTCTTTGAAGATGACATTTCCGTGCACCTCGGTTCCGATTCCCCGCGAAATAACGGCCTCTTCGATGAAATAATTGATATTGTTATTGGCGATGATGTTGAGGCGACTGTCCGCATCTTCAGAGATCCCGTTGCGCATTTTCGGAACGGCATCCCAGTTGAAGATCGTGTTCCCTCCGACATGGAAGCCATGCACGTCAATCATCTCCACCCCATCATAATAGAGGGCATCCTCGGGCCGTTCATCGTGCGTGCTCTTGCTGAATTCCTTGCCGGTATTGTAACTACCCGCATCAATGATGTTGTTTCCTGTCACATTACCCCATCGGGATTTCTTCAGCAGAATACTCTGCTCGGTGCTCCAACAAAAAATGTTGCCCGTAATGTTGACCTCCATCGACCCTTCGACCACGACGGCGGCACCGGTAATCTGAAAAGTGCGGCTCCCCGTGATCAGGACGCTGTTGCTCCAATTGTTAATGTAAAACCCTGTGTCATTGGTCTGATAAACCGAGCAACCCACAATGTTCATGACGTTGACGCGGTTCAGCTCAATCCCTTTGCCCCCACCGTAGATCATGCAGTTCGCCACCAGATTAGGAATGAAGTCGCCATACTTCCCGCGCATGAGGTCTTTGGCGTAGAAGTTGGCCTTCTTGTTTCCCGCCAGATGGCAGCCGGTAATTTCATTGAGAAAGCAGTTATTAACCATCATGATACCATAGTGAGCAAAACCGACCGAAAAGATATCCCGCACCTTGGAGTCACCGCAGTTGTCCATCAGAAGACCGATCTTAGCCTTTGCATTCTCACCGGCGCTTATGGCTAGATCCGAGATGATGAAGCCATTGATATCCCGGCAAACGATTCCATTTCCTTTAGTGTTCGCCTCACTGACGAGTAACCGTGTAGCCCGGCCACTCCCCGAAAGATGAATACGGTCATCCATCATGATCGGTTCGTCCAGCGGATAGTCGCCCCTTGAGAGAATAACCTGCCCGCCAGCATCGCCAAGGGCATCCACTGCATACTGAATCGCCACATGTGCTTGCTCAGACTCGAAGAGTGTTTCGCTGTCGACCGCGCCCACCACGAGAAAGGTTTCGCCACTTTTCGCGACTCGGTAATCCTGCTCCAGCTCGCTGGCGAAAACGGGTGCGGCCTGCGCTAAAAAGGCGAGGAGGACAAAGGCATTGAAGCCGGATAGTTGACGTAATAAGTTCATGGATCTGTTCTTAATTTGTTTGGGATTGAATAAAGTCTTCGGTCAGTTCAGTGCGGAAGCTTTGAAGCATAGTAGGATCTTTCATAATGACATGCGCCTCGTCTTTCAGTAAGACGTTTCCGTGCACCTCGGTTCCATCGCCCTTTGCTAGGACGTCCGCTTCCGCATAGAAATTGATGTTGTTATTCGCGATCAAATTCTTGCGGCTCTTGGCATCTTCCGAGACCCCGTTGCGCATTTTCGGAGCGGCATCCCAGTTAAAAATGTTATTCGCTACCACCTGATAGCCATGCACCCCGCGCATTTCGATCCCGTCGTAGCGCACAAGGTCTTCGGGCGCGTCTCGATCAAACGATTTCGCAAACTTCTCGCCAGTGTTGTAGCTGCCACTGTCGATGATATTATTCCCGGTGAGTGTGCCCCATCGGGCATTCGTCAGCAAAATGCCCTGCTCGGTGTGCCAACAGAAAATATTGCCCGTAGCGTTGAATTCCATGGAACCATCCACGACCACGGCAGGCCCCGTAATCTGGAAGCTGCGGCAACCGCTCAAGAGCACACTGTTACTCCATTTTTCCAAGTGAAACGCCGGGCCATTTGTTTGGTAAACCGAACAGGCCACCACATTCACGACCGAGGCTTGCGACAATCGAATGCCCTCGCCTCCGCCATAAATCGTGCAGTTTGAAACAAGATTTGGCATCAACTCACCGGCTTCGCCACCAAGGTTGATTTTCTGCAGGAAGAGATTCACCTTTCGATTTCCGGCCAGATAACAGCCACTAATCTCATTCAGGTAAGCGTGGTTACGCATCCAAATACCGTAGTCGGCAAACCCGGCCACAAACAAATCCTCGATCTTAGCGCCCCGACAGGCGTCGATCAGGATTCCGACCTTGGCCGCTTTGTTCGCACCCGCGATTACGGATAGGTTCGAGATCATATAATCATTCACCTCGTCCGCCTCAATCCCGATTCCAGTCGCATTCGACTCGACTACGAGTAAACGCGTCGCGCGCCCACTACCTTCTAAATAGACTCGAGTCTTCATCACAATGGGCGCATTCAAAGGATACTCACCGCGCGACAAACTGACTTGTCCGCCCTCCGCTCCCAGCGCATCAATCGCGAATTGAATCACCGTATCCGCTTCCGTGGATTCGAAAAGCTGCGCGCCGTCCGCCACCCCTAAAACAACAAACCCGTCACCATTCTGGCAGACGCGGAAGTCTTGCTTCAAGCCTGCCTCACTCGCGTCGCTTTTCGAGGCAAAAGCGAGGACGCAAACGGCGGCCAGAAGAATTCTGCAGGTTACTGGGGGCATATAAATAATCTTCGATAAAGTGAGGATATTAACGGCTACTTAAGCTGAGAAATCCGCTGACTCATGGGCAATTTAAAGTGTTAATAATGTAGATTGTCAACAATAGCTGATTCTGGATTGCCTAGATCTGCCATAAAGGTTGATTCTCCGTAGGAAGATCTTCACCGCGAAGCAGTCTGACATGTACGCCCTACGCGTCCCACGCATTGATCGCGAGTTGAATTACAGTATTTGTATTTGCTTCCGCAGATTCGCAAACTTTGCCGTCATCTGCTGCCCCGGGAACGAGAAAATAATCACCACTCTTACAGACCCGATAAGCTTGCTTTATTGCGGTTTCAGAGGCTACAGCTACCGAACTAAAGAACAAGACTGTCAATTTAGCGAACACTAGTCTGTTGATCATCCTATTCAAAAACACTCGGGTCGAAGGGAACCGTTCCACCTCCAATATCACCAGTCTCCTCCTCACCATCTGGCGATTTCAGGGCCATTTGGCTAAGTAATACACTCTCTTTGTAAATGATCGGATCAATCCCATTGATAAACTCTGATTTTCCCTTCATATCCCGGAAGAAAAAGTAATAACGAAAACCGGTCCTCAAGCGAGGTGAGGCTCGATATTCAACTGTCCACTCGTCGCCACGGTAGGCCGCAATCTGGACACTGGCGTTTCGTCCACCATTATGCTTGATGATCCGACTTTGCCCTGGTTTGAGCCCGAAACGTTCTTCCTCGTTGACTTGAAAGGCCAAATCAAGCGGCGAAAAGTTTCCGATAAAAACAGATTGCTCACCTAGGCTTTCGATTGAATCATCGTAAGCATAAATACGTATGAGATTCTGATCAGTAGGTGATTGAAAAAAAACGAGAATTTGCTCACTAGCACCCGCAAGAAGCGTGGACTCGGCAAAAGAAAGATAGCTATCAGTTCCTGTGGCTTCATCCGTGACTTTACGGAAAACCTGAATCTGCCGACTTCCCGAATAGGGATGGTATCCAGACAGACTTGATTTGGATAGCGACAATGCTTTATATTCGCCACCCGTAATGTAAAATAACCCTGACTGGCCCACTCCCCAGCCTAACGTCCTAAAGTGAATCTCGCCGCTTAGGTTTTGATCCGCAACTTGGGCATTGGCACGCGGCGCGAGAAGTGCTGCGAGGAGAACAACTGAAAAAACAAGAGGAGGTAAGTTAAAGGGTTTCATAATTTTTATATCTCATCGGCGCTTAACCAGCGAACATTAACAATTTCAAAACGACGTCCGAAGGTCTCGTTTATTTGAGTGAGTGCTCCGGGTCGAACTTCAGGGCTATTATTGGAATCAACATACTCATGGCGACGTTGAACAGTCGCTTCCAGCCAAGTCTCCGATTCGACATCCCCAGTCAGAGGATCCGTATAAGATCCGTAAGTCCGAATTTTAAACGTATCGGATCGGGTCGAGATAAAAGGTGCAATCGAGCTTAAAATATCCATTTGCGATAAAAAGCCGGGCGCATCAGCCGAAGCGACACCATAGCCGCCAATCCAAGGATTTTGAGCAATGTCATCCGAATTCATATTCATTGCAGTCACAACATCCTGCGGTCTGTTTTGCTTGATCTGAAAAGGGTAAGTATTATTGTCCGGGTCGTTATTATTTGGGGCTATGCCCATAGATCCAAGTCCGATTATTCCCTGAGCGCCATCAGGGTCAGATCCTGTCGATTCGCCCAAAGCTGGATCATCGTCAGCGAGGCGAACAATTTCATTTAAATCCGGAGCATTACCGTTGTGGTTCATGCTGCCTTCAATCGTAGCTCCATCGATGGCCGCCTGCAGAGCCCCTTTCATGCGGGTGTCCCGCTGGTCCGCTACCCATTTCCCGTAATTCAAGCTCGGAGTGGGCTCGGGCCCACGGTCGCGGGGATCCAGATCACCGTTTAAAGTCCTATTAACAAATTGAGCCAGTGAAATAAAAGGACCCCGCACCTTGACCTCTTCGACCATCCGCTCAGCCAGTGCCTGAATCTCTACTTCATTTAGATTCCGGTAACCATTATAGACCCTTTCGGCGATTTCAGGCGTCCCGCCTTCTGCCGGGTGCAGAGCTTCATAATTTATGTGATTTTCGATCAACTTGAAGACATTATCACTTGTATTACGGGACTCTACATTAGCGAGCATGCCTGGAAACGGCGCTTCGAGCTCTCCTGAAATGTCGTTATTCTGAATTACACCACCCAGACTACTAAACACCGCCTTCCAAGCGTCGACTGATGTCGAATTTACATTGAACACTCCGTCAATGACAAGCAGTTCCGCGGCTCGATCCCGATCAGAGATCAATCCACTGGCATCCTGACGCGTTTCCAAGTCATCGACAAAACGAATCCTTGGATTTGGTAAAGGATCGGCAAAATCGACACTCCGCGGAGCGCTGGAAAAGAAATAATCATCCCAGAGAGCATGATTGATGCGATAAACATAGTCAGGCTCATCGACAGGAACAAACATAGAGGCTCGTGAGTTGCCGATCTGAAAACTAGGGATTTGACTGTCATATGCTTCGTAGCCTTCCCATGTTGCGCCCCCATTCTTAGTAGCAAACCACCCGTGGCGCAAATTAGCGTGCTGCAATTGCCCCAGGGATATTGGCGCTTCCGAGAGCACGTTGAATATGATCGATGCTTCTTGACCATCCTTTTCAAGGAAACTACGACCCGCAAAACCTCGCCCTGATTTTTCAGCTATATTGACACTGGCAAAATCAACTCGGTTTCCAAAATTAACATACGAGTTAATATTAAACGAACTGAATAAATTCCGACCTTGGACACCGACGTTATCTGGATCGGGAATTTGCCGTATATTAAAGTCCGCGAGGTTCCGAAATCCGCCCTTGCCACGGCTCAAGCTGGGATTGATGAAGTGAGCGACTGTCAAGAGCGACGGCTTTACACCGTCCTGAAACAATATGTCGTTACCAGTCGGCTTAAATCCCTTAGTAGTAGCATAATGAGTATTTTGACTTAAAGCTTCTCCTGCAGCTGAGTAGACATTGATACCCATTGCCCCCTCATATCTGACGTTTAATGCTACAAAACCATTTCCGACGATGACACCGGGACCTCCTACCGGTATAGATGGATCCGCCAAATCAAGACCTACTTGGGTGGCAGTCAGGATATCCTCCGGCTCTCGACCCGGTATTCGGATGAACTCTTCCTCACCAATCCCTACTACTACGCATCGAGCTCCTTCGGGTAGGGTATCGTAGTCTCCTATTTGGTTAAATTCTCCTACGATATGGTCTCCGGTGGTTTGAACGCCGCCACCAAGCGGTGTAGTTAGGACGAAGGGCTGGGTGGACACGACGAGCACTTGGCCGGGGGCAAAAGCAATTGGGTCCCTGGTCCCAAAACGAACGCGCACTACATCATCTTTATTAACTGCTTCCTCGATGACTTGTCCAACATACCCATTATATTTAGCTGCAGGAATGCCTGGTTTTGGGTTTTTTTCTCCGAATGTAAAAACACCACCTGTTGCTGTTTTACCGTCCGGAAACTCAAGTGTAAGTCCAGGTCCAGTAGATGGAGCAACTGGTGTATCAAAAATGTAGTCGGATGCCTCCAATGTTACACCATGGGGATTCCAAAGCGCCATGACAGCACCAAAAACCAAATCTACCCTAAACTCATCCTCACCGGTGCCGTTCACACCCATCGGCTCTAAGTGAACCCCGAACAGTAAACGCGATTGGAGTAAGACAGGATGGTAGCCTTGCGTCGTATCCGTAGGCGCGGAGACTGGAACGCTGCCACTAGGGGCTCCCTGGAAATAGTCACTAAGCTTACCCCATTGCGGAATCGGCTTGTCTTGCGCTCCAGAAGGTATGTTTGAGTAAATGTTCCCCGTCAGAAGGTCATCATCCAGACCACGACTGAGGTCTATCTTGAGTCCCCCATCAACCGTATTCACGGGGAGTCCTACGCTCTTCAAAGTGATGTCATGTTGTAGTGATTTTAAACGAGACTGCGCAACAATTTGATCGCTCGAGGCAAATGCAATACTATCGACATCAGTCGCTCGGTTGATGGGAGCATCTGAATCAAATAGGCCCGCCAGTGCGGTCTGGCCACTGCCAATTTGCTCAATTCCAAAGCGTTGCCCAACGGACACGCGAGCTGCCTCTTCAATGCCATTCAATGACTCACCAAAAAGCGGATCAGTCAGACCCACCGATGCCTTGACACCTTCGTCAGCTATCCAATATGCAAACTTGCTCCGAGTATCGATCGACTCGAGGGGCACAACCACTCCCCCTGCCAAGTTTCCATTCGCGTCTTCCTTCGGCGTGACTAGGCGCACTAAATCAGGCGAGGTCGGCCCATCTAGCACATTTGCCTGCATGTCGATCTCTACTTGCCTTTGGAGCAAATTCGGCGTTTCGAAATCATTCATACCGCTGACGAGCCAAGTCATAAGTTTTGGGTTTGGATTGGATGTGTATTCGTCTGGATCAAAACCAGAATCTGCTTCCCAAACGCCTGTCCAATGAGGATTTGCAACATCCAGACGATTCAAATCGGGGACACTCCCTAAAATTTCCGCGGTCGCGGTCGCCCGCCGATCAGGACCCCCATACTGCTGCAAACGACCCACCGCAACCATCAAGCCCGTCAGTGCATTCTCTCTTGCATTTAATTGCTTGTTGGTCAGCTCAGCATTCTGGGTCTCAACTTGAACCAACGTACCGATAGAAAGAATTAAAAGTAGAACGAAAGCCATTAAAGACAAAGCAATGACCAGCGCGAAACCTGATTTGGTTTTAGGGGAATGGGGCATATTGAAATGGGTAATGCTTCCGTGTTAGCGGGGGTCGAAAAGCAGCTGACTAGTGAAAATATTGATTTGATTGTCTATTCTATGCGTGTGCTGACAACGCAAGTAGAGAATTGTGTGCAAGATAGTAAAAATATCGCACGAGACCCTGATTTTCGCAAGCAGAGATTGGTGACATAAAACGCTGCAGCCGTGTCAATTTATCGTCGATCGTAGACTGTCATCTCTCTAAATTTATTAAACCAAGCGCATCAAAAAAGTCCTAGATCCAAGAAGCCGAAATCAAACCTACATCCTAATGTAGAATTGACAGGTCAATCAGTCAGCTTACTTCGCTCCTAAACGAACCCGTTTGATAGAGGCAGGACTTGGACTTGGGCAGTGCCAGCAAAGTGCTCTGACCTTCAAAAAGACGTCAGATCAGAAACACTGAATTTTGACTAACCTTAAGAGGTCATCGCAGAAGACCAATTCCCAAGCGACAAATACAGTGCTTTGTTTAGTCTAAAAAATGAAGACCTGTAATATCAATAGATGTTTGGTTTGTTAAAACGTGATTCGCCACTTTCTTTTTCGCAAATCGTCACAGATTAGCTCTTCACACTTTACAAGGCGAAGAAAAGGGTAGTTATTTCTCTAGATGAATCGGCACCCGCGTATTCTTATGTTTATGCAGTATTACTACTCGAGTGACTTACACCGAGGGGTAGCCCAATATGCACTCGAAGCAGGATGGAGCTTAAACGCATCCATGTATCGCAGTGACACGTTCCCAAGTCGTAAATGGGATGGCGTAGTCGGTTGCTTTCAGAAACTGGATCCATTTTACGAAACGACCGTCAAGCCGAACATGATTCCTGCAGTCAGTCTGACAGTCACTGACACGCTCCCCTGTGTACTACCGGATAATCAAGCAATTGGCACAGTCGCGGCAGAACACTTGCTTGAGCTCGGGTATAAGAATTTCGCATTTTATTTCTGGCAGTCTAAGGCACACGACCGAATGCGCGCCGACGCACTCGAACACAAACTTAACCCAAAACTTCACAAGTATTATCGAATAAACTATACGCAAACTCCCCGCTTACGTTCTCAAAGGATACAAGTCAGACTCCGGGCATTGCGGCGATTTCTGGAGAAAGCACCCAAGCCAATCGCGATAATGGCACCGATTGATGACCTTGCGGTTGAAGTCATCGAACTGTGCGATGATATGGGACTGAATGTGCCCAGAGACGTTGGCGTTTTAGGCGTCAATAACGACCGGCTCATTTGCGACTTTTCTGCGATTCCGCTATCGAGCGTCGATAATGACGAGTATAGGATCGGCTATGAAGGTGCCGCTTTACTAGGCCGCATTATGAATGGTAGCGAGCTACCGACGGACCCGATACTCATTCAGCCCCAAGGAGTCAAAATCAGAAAGAGCACGGACTTACTAGAGATTACTGAAGTGCCTGACCGGCAGGTCGCCATTGCAATTCGATATATCGCAGAGAACTTCACGAAACAAATAAATTCCGATGATGTAGCTGCTGCGACCGGCATCTCCAAGCGCCCCCTTCAAGATCGTTTTACCCGTCACATAGGGCGCTCTATCCACGAACAGATCTCGCAAAAAAGAATCGGACATGCAAAGAAACTGCTACGTGATACCGATTATAAAACGGTGCATATTGCAATCGAGTGCGGCTTCGGTTCCCGCGAGCGATTCAGTAAAAGCTTCAAGCAATTAACCGGACTAAGTCCGATCGATTTCCGTAGTTCTCAGCCCTAAATAATCCCTAAAAAAGCAGCATTTAGGGCACGTAAAAAACACTATTCGTCACGAAAGATAGTTTGTTTTCTGGCTGCCTAGTTAGGTAATTTCTTTCATTAACCTAAAACGGGAATACCCCTAATAATTAAAGAGAGAAACACAATAATGACGACACCGTTTAACTTAGTCCGCCACGAAAAGAATCCGATCATCACCGTAAATGACGTAAAACCATCGCGAGACGGCTGGAATGTTGAATATGTGATGAATGCAGGATGCCACCGTATAGGTGATGAGGTAATTCTTTTACTCCGGGTAGCCGAAACTCCGCCTAAAGATCCGGACGAGAACATTTTCCTCGCTCCATCCTTCTCGGAAGCAAAGGGAGAGATTTCCCTGCTACCTTTGGAGAAAGATGACCCTTTAAACGACTTCAGTGACAGTCGATTTGTTCTTCGCTATGACGAAAATGGCAAAGAAGTTCTGCGTGTTTTGACCTCGATTTCACACCTACGTCTTGCTCGGAGCAAAGACGGCATAAACTTCGATATCGAAGAAACTCCGGCAATGTATCCTTGTAACAAATACGAAGAATTCGGAATCGAAGATCCTCGGATTACTTACATTGAGGACGACGAATTTTACTATATCAACTACAGCGCATGCGCAAGTATTGGAGTGACCACTAACCTCGCTCGCACCAAGGACTGGGTAAACTTTGAGCGACTTGGCTGCATTTTTACTCCAGACAACAAAGATGTCTGTATCTTCCCCCGCAAGATTCACGGTAAATACTATGCACTTTGTCGCCCAGCATCGGCCGAATATCGCCGCAGAGAGATCTGGATTTCAGAATCACCAAACCTCACCTGCTGGGGCAACCACAAGCAGTTGATGGAAGTGAATACGAATGATTGGGACGGCGGCCGTATCGGCAGCAGCGCAGTGCCTTTCGAAACAGAAGATGGATGGGTAGAAATCTACCACGCAGCAGATGAAAATAACCGTTATTGCTTGGGCGTAGTCATTCTCGACTTAGACGACCCAACTAAGGTCATTGCCAAAGGTAAGGCGCCATTGATGGAACCGGAAACTGATTATGAGAAGTACGGATTCTTTGGTAACGTGATCTTTAATTGCGGAGTGCTTGTCGAAGATGGTATCATCAAAATTTACTACGGCGCTGCAGATACATGCATGGCCTACGCCGAAGTCCCTCTGCAAGAGGTCTTGGATTTCGTTCTCGAAAGAGAGCCCGCAGTTTCTCAATAATTTCAGCCTTAGGGGCGCGGGAACTCCCGCGTCCCTAAATTGTCACCACATGTCATACCCTGTATCACTTGAACAGGCGTAGTATACAGTCGTCTATATATGTCCAAAAAGGATACAATACCCCACCCCCTTACCTGGATGCCGACGCTCTATTTTGCGATGGGCGTCCCGCTAAATATTGTCGCAGTCGTTGCCGCGATTATGTATAAAAACTTGGGGCTCTCCAACACGGAGATCGCCCTCTACACGGGTTCGATGTATGTGGCTTGGGTGGTCAAACCGCTTTGGTCCCCCTTCATTGATCTCTTCAAGACGAAGAAGTTTTTTGTTCTATTTACCGAGTTCGCGATCGCAATGGGGCTCGGTGCCGTCGCTCTAGCCCTTCCTCTGGATGGATGGTTGCCACTAACGGTTGGGCTTTTTTGGATCATCGCCTTTCTATCGGCTACTCAGGACATCGCGGCTGACGGGGTCTATATCAATGCCATGACAGCCGAGCAGCAGTCGAAGTATATCGGTGTGCAGGGCATCTGCTGGTATGCGGGCAAGATTCTTGCCACCGGACTGCTCGTCTCGCTGACCGGCTATCTGCATTCCACTGAAAAAGGACTGGGGCTAAGCTGGGTGCATTCCTGGATGATCGTGATGGGTGCGCTCGGAGTGACTATGCTCGTGGTCGGCATCTGGCACCGCATCAAGCTTCCAACTGGAGGTAAAGCCGTTGTGCTCGACGACTCGCGAAGCGGCGCCGCGCACGTCTTTCATGAATTCGGCGATGTCTTTGCCTCTTACTTCAAGAAAAAGAATATCTTTCTAATGATGATGTTCGTTGTCTTCTACCGCTTGGCGGAGGGGCTCTTGGAAAAAATCGGCCCTCTCTTCCTGATTGATGGGCGCGAAGTCGGTGGGCTCGGACTCGATAATGTCGCGGTCGGCAATATTATCGGAACCTTTGGATCGGTTGCCTTTATGGTCGGAGCTCTACTGGGCGGTATCATTATTTCCAAAGTTGGGCTCAAACGCTCGCTCATGTTTCTCTGCATCATGCTCAACGTGCCAAATCTGGCCTTTGTTTACTTGAGCTATGGACTCCCGACCAATATTACGTGGATCACAACCGTTATCACAATTGAGATGTTCGGATACGGCATAGGCTCGGTATCTCTAATGCTTTATATGATGCAGCAAATTGCGCCCGGTAAATACAAAACCGCTCACTACGCAATCTCGACTGGTCTCATGGCGCTGACCATGATGGTTAGTGGAATGGCCTGCGGCGCAATTCAAGAGGCCGTCGGCTATCAATACTATTTCATCATCGTGATGATCGCGACCATCCCCTCGTTTATTATTACTTGGTTTGCTCCCTTTAATATCGAGCACAAGCCAGACGAAATTCCAACCGCAACTGCAGAAACCTAATGCATTCAAATATCATTCATTCCGCTCTGCTACTCGCACTGCTCGGTTCTGCCTCAGCCACGAGCGCAAGCAAGGCCTCCCTTCATTTTAATGGACGTGTTGTCGAATACCCCACGATTGTCGAGGCTCTGGAAGCTTCTCGGGAACACGGCCCCAGTAGCGCTAAAACCATCGTGCTCGGAGCCGGACGAACCTTTCTGGAAAATACAATTCTGCTCGAAGAGCAGGATGCTGGCTTAACCATCCGATCAGCCGAAGGCGAAACGGCTGAGCTGATCGGCGGTCGCCAAATTACCGGCTGGGAAAAGGGCGAAGCCGAACTCTGGACCGCGCCGCTTCCTAGCACAAAGGACGGCAGCTGGAACTTTCGCAGCTTACTGGTCAACGGTCGGGTGGCCGATCGTGCCCGTTACCCCGAAACAGGCCGTCTCCAAAATCGGAATAAGTGGGATGTGCGCTGGTTGAGCACCGCTGAAGGCGGATGGGAGCGAAAGCCGACGGTCGAAGACCTCACCCAAATGACCTTTAGGAAAGGCGATCTGAGTCCGGATCTGGAACTCGAAAATGCGGAATTCACCGTCTTCCACAAGTGGGATGAAACCTTGGTCGCCGCTGAGCGCTTGATCCCTGAAACCAACACGGTTGTTTTTGCAAATCCGACCGGGCATCCCCTGGGTGCCTTCGGGGTCAAAGACTACGTGGTCTGGAACATCGCCAAAGGGATGACTCGACCCGGACAGTGGTATCTCGACCGGATCCGTGGCGAACTGGTTTATTGGCCGTTGCCGAATGAGGATATGGCCACGCTCGAAGTCATCGCCCCCACCCTCGAGAACGTCATCCGACTGGAGAACACCGAAAACATCACCCTCTCTGGTCTCAAGATCCGCGCGTCCACCACACCACTCATTGTCGGCGACTTCGCAGCCAAGCTATTTGATGGCGCCGTCTCTGCCCGCAACACAAACCACAGCCTCTTCGAAAATCTCGAGATTACCGGAGTAACCGGTTGGGGGCTGAAGCTCTTCGGGGATCATTTGACGGTTAAAGATTGCCACGTTCATGCGGTCGGAGCCGGAGCGATTCGTTTGATCGGTTCTCATGCCTTGATCGAAAACAACCATCTCCACGACCTTGGTTTAGTCTATCCCAGCGCGATCGCTCTCTACATCGGTGTGACCGATCCTAATATGGAAGACGAGTGGATCTTCGGGAAGGACGAGACCCATGTGACGCTGCGTCACAACGAGATCTACGACAGTTCCTACATCGGTATCGGTATTGGCGGACGGGATCATGTCGTCGAGTTTAACAAAGTCTCCCATGTCATGCAGGAACTGGCGGATGGCTCAGGTATCTACGCGACTTTTTGCGGCGACATGAAAATGCGCAACAACGTAGTTCGCGACATCGAACAGGGTAAAACGATGCAGAATCATGCCTACTACCTCGATGAACTCAGCGACGGTGTCGTCGTGGAAAACAACATCGCGATCAATGTGCCGACGGTTTCCCACAACCACATGGCGAAGAATAATCTCTTCCGTAACAACATTTTTATCAATCCTGGATCCATGCGGATCACCTTGCCCCGCAGCGGGCCGCATTCCTTTGAGCGAAACATTTTCGTTTCCGACGAATCCGTCACCTTCCTCCATCCAAACGTCTTATCCTTGAAGGGTAACCTTTTCCAAACAGCGAAAGTTCAGGAACAAATTTCCGACAGATATGAGAAGACCGATCCAGCACCAATCGATCTGCCGGCAGGTAACCGGATCGGCGAAGCCGGACTCATCATCGACGGCGACGATATCAGCTTCAAACCCAACTCACTCGCGATTGAAATGGGCATTCAGCCAATCAAAGGTTCTCAAGCCGGACTTTTGCGCGTTGATCCTGAAGACGTCCAACAGGCGCGAACCTTTTACGTCGCTCCAGACGGCTCTCCCGATGCAACTGGCACGAAACAAGCGCCCCTGCAAACGATTCAACAAGCCGTCGATCTTATGGGAGCGGGCGACACAGTGTTTGTTCGTGGCGGTATCTACCGGGAAACAGTTGAATTCAAGGCGTCCGGCCAACCCGGAAACCCGATTCGCCTGCAAGCCTACGAAGATGAGCCTGTCGTGCTTGATGGCAGCGCAGCAATTGACGCCGTTTGGGAAAGACATGAGGGCAACATTTATAAAACACGCGTCGAGCACCCGATTGAACAACTCTTCATCGGTAAACAAATGATGATCGAAGCGCGTTGGCCAAATATGAAGTTCGAAGAACGCTTCGACCGCGAGCGCTGGGCTCGGGGCGACAAAGGTAGCACCCATGGACTCGTCCTCAGCGAGGCGATTGCAGAGACGGGCATCGACTGGACGGGCGCGATGGCTTACCTCAATGTCGCACACCAATGGTGGACGTGGAACCGCCCGATAACCCAACACGAGGCGGGCTCCAACCGCCTCGTATACGACGCGAATCTCGTAGGCCTCTGCGATTACGACCCTGAGTTTTGGAAGACCAACGAGGTCAAGCCTTACACGAAGCGCGTCTGGGACGACGATTCTTTCTACCTCTTCGGCATATTGGAAGCACTTGATGTCGAAACCGAATGGCATTACGAGGCCGAGACGGAGACACTTTACTTTTATGCGCCCGAAGGCGTGGATCCCTCTACCCTGGAAATCAGCTTCAAAGCGCGCGACTACGGCATCCGCTCCAAGGATCAGGATCACCTCGAGATCGGCGGCATCGATTTCTTCGCCTGCACTTTCCTCATCGAAGACGGTGACTACAACCTGGTTCAAGACTGCGAACTGCTCTACCCGACCTACTCACGCACGATCACGGAATACGATGCCGACCGCCACGAATCCGTCATTACCAAGATCGTCGGCGACCACAACACCGTCCGCCGTTGCTCCCTCGCCTACTCCAATAATATGGGGCTGATGATGATGGGTAACTACAACGTAGTCGAAAACAGCATCATCCACGACGTCAACTGGTCGGGCACGCTCATCTACCCTGCCTTGCAGCTCTCCGGCAGTCCGCACCTCGGGGTCAACTGGTTTGACACCATCCAATACCCGCCAACCGTCCGGACAGAGGCAAACAGCGAGGTCACCTCCTATGGCAATCGTGCCAGCTACAATACACTCTACAATTGCGGTAACTCCCTCCTCGTCTACCACTCAGCGGAAAGCGTCGTCGAATACAATCACGTCTATGGTGGCGGCAAGGCCTGTAAAGATGTCTCACTCATCTACGGTTGCTGGCCCTTCAGCCGCGACAGCATCATTCGCTACAACTGGGTGCACGACTGCTACCCCGACCACGGCGGCATCGGCATCCGCGCAGACGACCAATCACGCGGCAATATTTTCCACCACAACGTCGTCTGGGATAGCGGAGGTGTCGGGATCGCGGCCAAGGGCGAAAACCACGAAATCTACAATAATACGATTTTTAACATCGGCGGCAACGGGCCCCGGAAGGACGGGATTTTTGCTCCTGTGAGAGCAGAACCGGTCAAGGTATGGGCGGTGCAATGGCCGCAACTTGAAGCTCAGAACCAGCGCACCAAAATCTTCAACAATTTTAGCTACAACCTAAAATACTGGCGCGCACCGGATCAAGTGCTGGAGGAGAACGAACGTATCCACCATAACATTACAGGCCTTGAAGTCCCCCCTGTTCGCGATGCGGACAACTTTGACTTTCGCCCCCTCCCCGACTCCATCTTAGTCGACGCTGGAATCGAAATCCCCGGATACACAGACGGCTTTTCCGGCAAAGCTCCCGATGTCGGCGCTTACGAGGCCGGCGGTGAACGCTGGGTGCCCGGCGCAAATTGGGAACCATCCTTCACAGAGCTGGACATATAAATAGCTATGAAAACGAACACTCGCACACTCTTCTTCATCGCTGCAGCCACCCTGCTTTCATGGGCGAGCGCAACGGCTCAAAAGCGACCCAACATTGTATTTGTTTTCAGCGACGACCACGCCACGCAGGCCATTGGTGCTTACGGATTCCCGCTCAGCAAGCTCGCTCCCACGCCAAACATCGACCGTATCGCTGAGCAGGGCATGCGCTTTGACCGCTGCATGGTGACCAATTCCATCTGCGGCCCCAGCCGTGCCACCATTCTCACCGGCAAATACAGCCACCTCAACGGGTTCTACTACAACGAGGAGACCCGATTTGATGGCAGCCAAGTCACCTTCCCAAAGCTTCTGCGCAAAGCGGGCTATCAAACCGCCATCGTCGGCAAGTGGCACCTTAGCTCCGACCCGACTGGTTTCGACCACTGGGAAGTGCTTCCCAATCAAGGCCTCTACTACAAACCGGAGTTCGACACACCTGAAGGCACCATCACCGAGGAAGGCTACGTGACCAACGTAATCACAGACAAAGCAATTGATTGGCTGGAAAACCAGCGCGATAAAGATCAGCCCTTCATGTTAATGGTGCAACATAAGGCACCGCACCGCGAATGGTCGCCCGAGGTCAAATACCTCGATCTCTTTGACGGCGTTGAGTTCCCGGAACCTGCGACTCTTTTTGATACCTACGCGGGGCGCACCAGCGCAGCTCATCTGCAGGACATGACCATTGATCAGACCTTCGAAGAGGACAAGGACCTAAAGGTTAATAGCCGCGAGGAAGATGACGTCTTCTTCAAACGCGTCTACTCTCGGCTGACCCCTCCCGAAAAGGAGGCTTGGGACACGTTTCTCGACGCCCGCGCCGAGGAATACTACAGCCCTAAGCTCAAAGGAGTCGCTTTGCTCAAGTGGAAATATCAAGTCTACATGCGCGACTACCTGAGTGTGGTTCGCTCTTTGGACGATAACATCGGTCGTCTACAAGAATACCTGAAAGAATCCGGACTCGATGAAAACACGGTTTTCATCTACTCCTCCGACCAGGGCTTCTACCTCGGCGAGCACGGCTGGTTCGATAAGCGCTTCATGTATGACGAATCCTACCGCACCCCACTACTGGTCCGTTGGCCGGGCGTGGTCAAGCCGGGAAGCACGAGCTCCGAACTCGTTTCCAACCTCGATTTTGCAGAGACCTTCCTCGACATTGCCGGCGCGAAAACACCTTCCGAAATGCAGGGTAAAAGCTTAATGCCGCTGCTCAAAAATGAAGGCGTTGGCAGCTTCCGCGATTATCACTATTACCACTACTACGAATATCCGGGCTGGCATATGGTTCAGCGCCACGAGGGCGTTTATGATGGCCGCCACAAACTGATCCATTTTTACGATGCCGACGAGTGGGAGCTGATCGACATGCAAACCGATCCGCACGAGCTGACCAGCCAATACCACAATCCCGAATACGCCGAAGTGGTCACCCGAATGAAGGCCGCGCTCGCGCAGAAGAAGCAACAATATCTAGTACCGGAGGGCATCCCCGACCCACGTCAGGTTAAGGATCCCAACCGCTATCTTTCCAACGAACGCCTTTTCCAGGAGACCGGCGAGCAACGCAATGAACCCATCTACTAATGAATCAGATTCAACCAACCTTCAAAGGACTCTTTCTGGCCGCCATATTCACGACGCCACTACTCCTAGCTGCTGCCCGGCCCAACATCATCGTCATAAAGACGGACGACCAGCGCTGGGATTCACTCGGCATTTATGGCGATGCGGTCGTGAAAACCCCAAACATTGACCGACTGTCCGAGGAAGGCACTCGCTTTGAGAACGTGTTCACTGTCTCGCCGCTCTGTGGCCCCAGCCGCACCAGCTTCTTCACAGGCACCTACCCGTCCAGACGGGAGTGCTTCGACAACGCAACCTACATCAACCCAGGCGACAACAGCTTCCTCGAATCGCTGAAAAAGGCCGGTTACAAAATCGGACTTTCCGGGAAGAACCACTGCTTCACCGAAAAGTATTTCGATACCGTCTTCGACTTCCGGGAGGAATACGGCCCTTGGGGTAAAGAAAAAGGCGTCATGACTGAAATGGACATCGCCGTGCATGAATACCGGAATACTCAGGGCCCACCCTCACGACTCGGTAACAAGTTACTCGAAGGCTTGATCGACTATCCGGAGCCTTTTCCCGTCGAGCACTGCATCACTTCGCGGATTGCGGATGATGCCATCACCTTTGTTGAAACAAACAAAGAGGATCCTTTCTTTCTCTATGTCGCCTATCCGGCACCGCACTGGCCAAATATCGTGGCGGAGCCCTACTTTAGCATGTATATGGATCAGCTTGATGCCATCGGCCTGCCAGGCATGGATGAAATTGATTGGGACACCCATCCTTTCGCCCACTTCGTCCAATCACAGGCCACCGGATTTGACGAATACACCAAAGAAGAACGCCGCAAGGTGCTGGCTATCATGTATGGCCAGATCAGCTTCATCGACCACTCCGTTGGTCGCATAGTCGAATCGCTCAAGGCCCAAGGCCTCTACGAAGAGACTATCATCGTCTTCACCAGCGACCAGGGCTGCTTCGGCGGACAGTTTGGTTTGCCGTCTAAGTCTAAGGGCTTTTATGAATCCCTCATTCGCATTCCTCTGGTCATAAAAATGCCCGGTGATCTAGACCGCGGTAAAGTCACCCCCGCTGAGATCAGTAATATCGATATCATGCCGACCTTACTCGACTACGCCGAAGTCCCCCATACAGCTAAGATCGATGGTCGCTCCTTCCTCGACATTCTCGAAGATAAGACCGATGCCCACCGCAGCACGATCTACTCCGAAGTCGGCCAGTTAATTCTGCCCCCTGCCCCAATCTCCAAGGAGCAGTATCCGGCTTACAACGAGTATCGCGAAAAGACCGACGGCTTCTGGTTTATCGAATACACCGTTCGTGGACGCTGCGCCATGATCCGAGAAGACGGTTGGAAATACTGCTTCTACAACGGCGATATGGAAGAACTTTACAACTATGCGGAAGACCCGCTGGAACTCGAAAATCTCGCCTACCACCCGGATCACATCGAACGGAAAATTGAAATGCAAAAAAAACTGTTCCAGCAGGGATTTGCAGGAATCGACCAAAAATCATCCAACGTAAAATGGTAAATAATATGAAATACACCACACTCTCAATCTGTGCGCTCCTTTCAACCCTCAGCGCTGAGGCCAACATAAGCCTCGGTGAAATGGACGGGGGCGAAAATGCGGAGCGCCAAGCCGTCAATTATACGCCGGAAATCATCGAGTCCATTGAGCAACTCTATCATGACAAAATTGGCCTCTTCATCCACTGGGGTCCTTATGCCCAGCTAGGCGGCGAGTGGAAAGGGGTCAAGAATGCAGAATGGATCATGGCCAATGCCAAGATATCCGTGGCCGACTACGAAGAATTTGCCGCCAAGCCCTTCAATCCGACCGAGTTCGATGCCGCTGAATGGGTCAAGCTAGCCAAGGATGCAGGAATGGGCTTTATGGCTATCACATCGAAGCACCATGACGGTTTTGCCATGTATGATTCCGAGCACCCCTACAATATCACCGACTTTGGTGAGTTCGGCCGCGACCCACTGATGGAGCTGCATCGCGAGAGCCAAAAACAAGGCCTCCGATTCGGAGTCTATTACTCCCAGTCGCAAGACTGGCACGAAGAAGGTGCCGTGGGGAATACTTGGGAAAAAGGTTGGCGCAACACCGACGAAGAAAGCTTTGCCAAATACTACCGAAGCAAAGCCCTCCCACAGGTTAAGGAATTGGTCACACGCTTCGACCCGCTCTACATGATCTGGTTCGACACACCCGGTAATTTCATCACTCCTGAGCTGATTGAAGAGACCATGGGGATGGTCAATGAGGTTCAGCCTAACGTGTTGATGAATTCGCGTATCGGCGGTGGCTACGGACATTTCCAGACCGCGATCGATCACGGCATGATGCCGGCGGTTAATACTGAGGGCTGGATCGACGGCCTCAAGGTCCCCTGGCAAACCCACGACAGCGTGTCCGGCCCGTGGGGCTATGCCGCCCACAAACCACAGTTTCATAATGACCCGAATCGTTCGGCCAAACAATACATTTATTCGCTCGCTGATATAGTGAGCAAAGGCGGAGTATTACTGCTCAATATCGCACCGAATGAAAAGGGCGTTGTTCCAATTGGCCAAGCCAATGTATTACGTCGTTTAGGCAAATGGTTGGAGGTGTATGGAGAGGCGATCTACAACGCAGATCCCAGCCCAATCCGCAATCCCGATCTCCCTATTACAAGCAAGCCCGGTAAACTCTTCTTCCACGTTGAGAAGCAGTCCGAACCCAAGGTGGAGGTCAAAGGTATCCTCAGCACGATCGCACGGGCTTATTTGCTCAATGATCCAACGCAAACAGTCTCCTTCACGCAAGAAGGTGACCTGATTACCTTTGAGCTCCCTGATGGCGCCTACGAAGACGCTCAGGGTGTCGCGGTAATCGTCGCTGACTATGTCGGTGAGATGGCGGTTTCCGATCCGACGCTAACCCCCGATGACAACGGAGTGATCAAATTACCGGTTTCGAAAAGCCGCTATTCCAAAATCCGCATGAGTTTCGACAAGCGATTCGGATCAACTCATAAGCTGGCCATGCCTTGGGACACCGGAGGCAACACCATTATCTGGGAAATGCGCGTGACTGAGCCCGGCACCTACAAGGTCGTCTGCCATCAGGCCTTTCCTCCGGGCCTCAAAGGCGCTGGCTATTCGGTCCGCGTCAACGATCAGGTGCTGGACGCCGATCCTGTAGTGACAGAGCATGGACGTGACTTTGTGCCCGTCGAAATGGGCACCGTCACCTTCGATCAAGCCGGCGACTACGAGCTTCGCGTCGTCATGCTCGACGGCGCCCGCAACTCGGGAGAGAAATTTAAAAAGAGCCGTTTCATCCGTGAGTTCAGTATTCAATCGGTTGAGCTTCAGAAACAGTAAATTGTATAGTGCAATCCAGACGGAGCGATGAGCTGACCTGAGCTTGTCGAAGTGTAGCCATCGTTGCTGTGAATATGGATCCAGTCCAACACTCGACGGCTAAAGCACCCGAAGGGCATTGCACTCGTCGCTCCTTTTGAAGTCCGCGTCCGTTAACACGATGAGCCAATATCAATCCACACAGTCCGCTTTGGCGCTCGCCGCCTCACTGCTCTGCTTTGTCAGTATTCACGTGGCGGCGAAGCCAAACATCATTGTCGTCTTCGCCGACGATATCAGCGCGCGTGAATTCCCCGCATATGACGGCACGGAGTGGAGTGCGCCCCGCCAAGAGTTCAACAAGGAAAAGAGCAACCCGGACTATCGCGCCCAGACGCCCATGCTCGACCGTCTGGCGACGGAAGGCGCGGTCATCCAAACCGCCTGGGCCAACGCCGTCTGTTCGCCCAGTCGCGCGACCCTCATGACAGGACGCTACGCCCATCTCCACAAATGGTGGCAGAATACGGACATTGGCACCTACCTGAATGAAGACGAGAAGGAAGTGGATTGGCCGCTCTACAAAAGTTCCCCACACACCATCGGACACGTCGCGCAGCAAGGCGGCTACGCAACCTTCTGGGCAGGGAAAACCCAGATGGGGGATTCGGAACTGAGCGAATTCGGTTTTGATGCCGTCATGACCTCCCCCGGAAACGACCTCGGACGCCCAGATCATCATCCATACACCGACTTCAGGTTAGCGCTCGTCCCCGGCAAGACGCTTCCGGCCGACAAGCAAAAAAAAGGAAACTATACTCAGAAGGTATATCGGAATCTGGATACACAGGAAGAAGGCCCGGCCATCTGGGCCGAGCAGAGCTTCTTCTGGCAACCCAGCATCGGCACATGGAATTGGCCGCTGGGCACAAATAGCTACGACTGGTGGCCCCAAACCGAGGAAGACAAAGCGGACTACGGCTTGAACACCTACGGCCCCGATGTCGAAATGGACTTCATACTCTCCTTCATGGAGCAGGCGCATGCAAACGGTCAACCCTTCTTCATTTACCACACCCCCCACCTCGGACACGCCGCCCAAAACTGGCTGGGGCAAGAACCTGAGAACCTCTGGTATCCGGGTACGCCAAAAATCGAATGGGACGGGAAAAAATATATCCGAACCGAGCCGCAGATCACCGGCGATCAAGGCACCTACGATACCCACGGCACCGTCACTGAGCCGGGAATTCACCACCACATCAACTACCTCGACTACCAAGTCTGGCAATACATGCAAAAACTGGAGGCGCTGGGCGAAAAAGAAAACACCATCTTTATTTTCACGGCCGACAACGGCACCCTTGCCTACGGCAAGATGCAGACCGACCGCCAACGCGGCCCTCGGGTGCCCTTCTTTATCTATGCGCCCGGCATGACCCAACACGGCATGCAGGATATTTTGACCGACGTGACTGACATCCTGCCGACCATCGCCGAAGCCGCAGGAGTCGAGCTTCCCGCCGATTACGAAATTAACGGCACCAGTCTCCTACCCTACTTGACCGGTCGGGCACCTACCCACCGCGACTATATCTACACCTATCTCTTCGAGAAACAGGCGATCCGCGGTCATAAGGTCCTAATGGATCTCAACGGCGACTGGTGGGATGTCTCCGAAGAACCCGCCGACTTGGACAACTATCCAGAAATTACAGACTGGTATGCCGTATCCGAAGCGCACCGCGTCGAACGTGATGAGCTACTAAAGATCCTGCCACAATTTGATAAGCACGCCACCGAGCATGATGCTCCATAACCAACGAAAAAGAAAAGTTAATATGAAAGCACAACTCACTGGGGACTCTATGCAGTGCCCGCCGGCACTTACCGTGGCGTGACGTCGGCGCGAGACAATGGCGAATGGATCATGGACACCATGAATATCCCGATCGCCGAATATGAAAAATTGGCCAACCATTTTGACCCGGAACAGTACGATCCGAAGGAATGGGTGCGCATCGCCAAAGACGCAGGCATGAAATATATCGTCATCACCGCCAAGCATCATGACGGTTTCAGCCTCTGGGATTCAAAGGTGACCGAGTGGGATGTCGTCGATGCAACGCCGTATAAAAAAGACCTCTTGAAGCCACTGGCGGAGGCCTGCCGCGAAGCCGGCATCAAGCTCTGCTTCTACTACTCCATCATGGATTGGGCGCATCCCGATGCCCAGGGCATGTGGGAGCCCTATTACAACTCCGGCCGCACCAATACACGCGCGAATCCAAATTTCCCGGATTACGTTGAAAACTTTATGAAACCCCAGTTACGCGAGTTGATGACGGAGTATGCGCACGTCTTCGACTGGCCGGAAGACGGCACCCTTAAAATCGAAGGCATCGGCACGATCAAAAGCGCGCAGCTGCTGACGCCCTCCGGTAATCAACCCGTCGAATTCACTACGAACGAATTACAACTCAAGGAAAAAGCAGTGCATGCATTCGCCTCAGTCATCGCCCTAGAACTGGAATAGAAGCTAAGTTCGCTGCCAACGCAGTTATACCATCTGTTGACTTTTTCTGGTAAAAAGTAGCCGGAGCTCTCGAGCGGGCGTCGCTAGCAAAGCCACTTCCAGCTCCAAGGCCTCGTATGATCGGAGCAAGATGCTCCGACTACTTTTAAAATTGCTCTTTCCGTAGCCTCGATCCTCGGGATCGGGGAGTTCCTCTCACGCCAACCCAGATCGGTTCCAGCAAATCATTGGAGGCAAAACACATTTTCAGCCCACAACGAAGGGACTACTTTTGAAAAGTCCGCGTCAATTGGTGCTTCTTAAACAAGGCAATTTTTGTTTGGCTGAGGCATTCGATTGGGGATGGACTACAGGCGGCCGATCAATACAGGCGCTTCCGTCATTCGATGGATGGAGTTCCTCTGCTTGACTTCGTTTGCCGCATGCAGCCCAAGATCCAGAATTGGGCTCCCGTAGCCTCCTACGGCTCCGAAACCGACGTCATCTCACCCTACTTCGATAAACGCCCCAAGAAGCGAATTCAGTAAATCAATTAGAGTCTAGACACTTTGAAAAATATGGAACCGCTTCTATAGATGTAAAGCATTGTTAGTTATGTGTTTATAGAATTGCTTGACATTTGGTATTAATTAATACCTTTTAAGCATGCTTATGACACAAAAGCTACTCGACTATGGCGCTACAACCAATTCCCAAAGCATGGCTGAAACAAGTCGCATCCGTGCTTCGCTCCGGAACTTCCCGGGAAATTCAGCGAACTGGGGATTTTTCACAAAGACTACAACACGACTTTCCAAGTGCATTTGAAAGCCGTGTTCTCTCTGAATTCCTTCGCTTCCTAGAAAGTGCACGACCACACGGCTGCCCGGTTACCATGGATTATCCTGCTGGTGAGACTTGGGAATTCTGGTTCACACTAGAGAAAAAGCGCACCTACGGTAAAATACTACTCAGAACTGATAAAAAGCGTATCCTACTACTCTCCGCGCACCTACCTCAAAAGGATTGGCTGCGCTGCGAGGAACAAAACTAAACGTTATGAAAATTGAAAATCGATTATTCGATGTCTCCATCCCAACTGCCGATGGTGAAAGCATTGCCGAGTTCATCCCTATTGAAATTCCAATGGAATGGGACGAAGAAATCCAAGAATGGTTAATGTCGGAGGAAGGCTTGCAAAAAGTTGATGAAACCAAGGCACGCCACATGGGCTTGATGCTACCTTCTGAAATTCGCTCGCTACGCGAACGGTTGAGACTCACTCAAAAAGAAATTAGTGATGCACTCCAAATAGGAGAGAAAACATGGAGTCCATGGGAGAACGGGCGCATGCGCCCAAGCCGCAGTATCAATCTCCTACTCCGCGCATTGAACGATGGAAAAATCACGATCGACTACCTGAAAACCGCTGCGAGACCACCCGAGGCTTGGACCCCGGATGCGCACTACATGTCCTTTGCCGACGACCCGATTTTCACATCTGCACCCGCGCAACCCAATTACAATACGCCATCAGAGGCAGAGTCTGAAGAACTCCTTGAGGCATCCGCAGCATGAAATCTCCACTTGAACTAGAGCGCTACTTTGTAAGCGATCAGGCAGTTACGGCCCGCAATGCCTTTTCTTCTGAAAAAGATATTGTAACCCGAATCGAAGAATTTTCGGTCACCAACGAAGCCATCCGAATGACTGCGCCCGAGGATGCACCAGCTAAATGGCAGGTGACCGTTCGCATCAAACATCTACCTGCACCGGAAACAAACTTCCCTTATGATTTCCGCCTGACGATCGTCGGCATCTTTCACTCCACCATTGAAAATGGGGATCCCGCCCACATCGAAAGGCTAATGAAGATCAACGGATCTTCAATACTCTACGGAATGTCTCGTGAAATCATCCGAGCCAATACCGAAAGAGGCCCATGGAGCGGCATCGTCATCCCAACACATTCTTTCTATGAGCCAAAGCCAAGTGAGGAGCCTTCAGTTGAAGACTCTAAGCCTGCTTGAGCCAAGACCACAAAGATAATGACATGACCCGTTTTTTCGCCCCCTGTGATATGTTGACCAACAATAGGGATCGTGATCGTAAAAAGAGAAGGTTGACGACATTTTTAAAGTGGCTGAAGCGAGCTGGTATTGGCTTCATCGGCTTTATCGTGGTGGCCTATGTTTCGTTATGGTGGTTGTTCTCGACTTCGAGCGTGACGGAACACGGGGCGGTCGACTTAAACTTCGGAAACATCATAGTGCCGACTATGAGGACACGGGCTTGGGCCGATCGTTCCGCGCTCGTGGATTCCGTTACAGAGGCCCAATCTGGAGGGGAGATACCCCAATGGGGAAACGGGGCAGCCAGGCGGTTGCTCGCCATGCTGTCTGTGGGCCGGGGCATCGAAGCTATTAACCGGATACTGCGAGAAGCCGAGCCGTGGGGAACGGTAGGCTCCAGCGGGGGGATCAATCCGTCCGGAAACTACGATTTCACACTCTGCGAACTAAGTCTGCTCCTCTACAGCTATGGTGATCGGCCGGACATCCTGTATCCGGAAACGGTTGATCATATCGTCGATGTGCTAATGTCCGAAAAGGGGGGCGACCCGATCGTATGGACGCCTTGGCTGCTTGGTCTGCCGCTCCGCGACACCGAGAACCATATTCTAATGACCGAGGGCTCCCGATATCTGACGAACCGGTGGATTGCCCTGCACGGGAATGACGACACGCGCTACGATAATGTCGAAAACGCTTGGAAGCGTTCCTGCTCGAGTATCTGGATGAAATGAAACGGGCAGGTCTGTATGAGTATAACTCCAGGCCATACCTCGGCTACACGCTGCGTGGATTGCTGAACATCGAATCCTTCGGATCGGAACCCATACGCGCTGCCGCCCGACGTGTGCTGGACCGGATGAGCTGGGACTATGCACTCGGGAGCCTCAACCTTCGAAGATTTCCGCCGTTCCGCAGACAGCCGCAGCGTGCGACCGACACCGATCTCGACGTGGATGATCACACGGCCGTGGTCAAGGCTTGGCTCAGTCTGGGTGGCGTTGAGGGTCTCAAAATTCGAGCCGGTGGTCGCCACGCGCAATGGGTCGGGCTGACGTCTTACCGACTACCGGATGCGACTGCGGATTGGATTCTCGAAAAACCAGCCGACTATTTCGTGCAGCTCGGTCACGGTGACGACGGTTCACCGGAGATCAACTCGGGCGGTCCGGGTTATTTGGTCACAGCGGGTGGAGTCGCGAACGATCGATGGTCGCAAGCGGTTGCACGACCAACCACGCTGATGCTCGAGGACGGCGCGATGGACCTTAAAGAATTGCTGCAAGTGAGCGGCCCCGGGAACAAGTTTCGGCAATGGAACAACACGGGCGTACACAGAAAGTTCGCAGTCTCGGCCGGTCCGGTCTTGATTCCCGAGGGTTGGAACTCAGGTGCGATTCTGGACGGTTGGTCGATCTATGAGCGAGCCGGACAGCGGATCGGAGTGTACTCATCGGACAAGCTCGGAATGTTCTGTCTGCTCCCGGAAGGGGAGCCAATCGATCTCGTTCAACAGCTCGCCACTGCGAACCCGGATCGATCCCGGCTGCAGACGCAGTTTCAATGGCCGGGTGGATCACTGATCGAATACGACGTGTTGGCGCCGAAGGAAAAGTGGGTGATCGTGTCAGTTGATGGAATGCCTATGGACCGTGATCATGGACATTGGCCGCTAATGAAGGGGGACGTTCCTGGGTGGGTTAAATGAAAGTTTTGGTGTTTCCTTGATAAATGCTGGGGCACTTTCAACGCGGCGAAGGAGGTAGCATTTCGGGGCTGGGCCCGAAGGCATTTCTCGTCGACTACTTACGGCGTAGAGGCCATAGCAGGGGTCACACATCACTAGTGTCCAAAACAGGTTTTTGAAAAGATGTGCCGTGGCTGGGCACTCGGAAGCAAAAAATTCAAGAAAGCCCTACTGGAAGAAGTTGAGAACGACGAGGAGAGCGAAGATGAATCTGAAACGGTGCCGAGGTATGATGGCGAGAATTTGCGCGAAGCCAACGAACTCCGATAGGAGATGCTTTTAGACAAAGGACTCGCAGCGATGGGACAGGATGCGAAATCGATCTTAAATGATCGGAAATCTGCTGCCTGGAAAGTCACGTTAGCCGCCTTGCTCAAACAAAAAACGAGTGCAACCAACGTATGGTCACTCAGAAACTAAATATGGGCACGGCTGATGCAGTCAGCCGATATGTATCCGAATTTAAGGCCAAAGGTGGCGATACTAAAATGGACTTCACCACACTAACCACAAAGGTAATGAATTGATCCCGTTTTTTCGCTCAGACCCTGCTATGGGAAATATTGTCAAGACGGTTTCGAATGTTTTATTTCATGGTGTAGATATATTCATCTGGTTGGATTGATGAGCTCGCGTTTCGCGTAGTCCATCTGAGATTAAAATTATTGGTAAACGTCTCCTCCGACAGAAGCAATCGGCTTTAAACCGTGCATAACCTGCTATCCGCACATGTTTTAAACTAACAGTGCATGGTGATGTATTCAATCGGGTAAGGAGGAGTAAAGGGCCGCACAATCTTTGTGTCGGATCATCAAAAGATCCATGGGTCAGTCCGCGCAGGCCCTCCGCTCCAAAGTGATAAAAAGTGTTTTAGTCGGTCAGGTTAAATCTATGCATAGACTTTCGAGATGCGTCCTTCACGCAAAGCTCTGGTCGAATAAGCGGAGGGATATTCAATGCGTAAGCCGACATCTTCTGGCTGGATGCGGCCAGTTTGAATACGCCACCAATCGACTGAAAATTGCCTAGCAATCGCAACAGCCATCTTCTTTTTCTTAGCCGCTCCGAAGGACTCATTAGCCATTCGATCCT